>Ga0209125_1000648_pt1 | contig 41929 bp, 35 predicted proteins | sample BarGraIncub1131A_FD_184503 | JGI IMG/M metagenome (GOLD analysis project Ga0209125, IMG submission 184503) | Arctic peat soil microbial communities from Barrow, Alaska - Barrow Graham LP Incubations 11-31A (SPAdes) (version 2) | ecosystem: Environmental > Terrestrial > Soil > Wetlands > Peat... | reverse complement strand
AATAACTCAATTTTTACTTCTTGCGAAGGGTTCTCTAAGAACCGTGTTTTTGTTTTCTCCTAACACTATCAAGTGTTAGCCGAAATCAACAGGTTTTATGGTACTATTCTCTTTTCTATGACCGCCGTTCCCTTAAGAAGCTTGTATATTGTATCGTCAATTTCCTGCGCTGTCAAGCTGTTTGTTTGTTTTTTTTGGAGGCGCCACCCAGATTTGAACTGGGGATGAAGGTGTTGCAGACCTGTGCCTTACCACTTGGCTATGGCGCCTTATTAAATTGGAGCGGAAGACGAGATTTGAACTCGCGACCCTCGCCTTGGCAAGGCGATGCTCTACCACTGAGCTACTTCCGCTGATGGTGGTGCCCAAAGGCGGAATTGAACCACCGACACGAGGATTTTCAGTCCTCTGCTCTACCGACTGAGCTATTTGGGCATATGATACTAATTTCACTTGTCTTCAACCGTTTGTAATTACCCATGCTTTGCCTAACTAAGTGATTCACACCAAATAAAAAATTTGGGTTCTCTACTTATACCGACTGAGCTATTTGGGCATACAATATTTTTCAACCTTTGCATCATTATTTCTTCAATAAAAATTGGCGACCTGGAAGGGACTCGGACCCTCGACCTCCAGCGTGACAGGCTGGCATTCTAACCAACTGAACTACCAGGCCTCCTAAGAAAAAAATGGTGGTCGCAATAGGGCTCGAACCTATGACCCCCTGCTTGTAAGGCAGGTGCTCTCCCAGCTGAGCTATGCGACCATCACTTGAGATACAAACGTAATTATATTGTAGTAAAGCCAAATTGTCAATGACTTTCTTAAGTTTCTTATTTTTTTTCTGCTACAATTTGTACGCGCTCTCCATCATTGCTTCCTGGCATATAAGTTCCGAAATCAAAATATTTAATTTTATGAAATCCAATATTTATTAAACATCGATTGATGTCTTCAATGCTATACATATGTTGGGTTTGTGTTTCTTCATAACGGTTGTAAGTATCATCAGGATTTTTTGAGAAGAAAGTCAGGTTGAAATGCATTTCTTTCTTTGTATTATCAAGCTCATTTTCCCAAACACAAAAAACATCATCAAGATCATAAATATAGGTATTATCCTTAATAGTGTTTTTATATTTGGAAATTGTATTGACATCAAACAATAATAATCCTTCACTCTTCAGACTATCATGGCTGCAAACTAAAAAACTTTGCAGGGTCTCCAGGTTAGGCAAGTAGTTTACGCTATCACAGCATGAGATCACAGAATCATAGGTTTGATCGATTTGAAAATTACTCATATCTCCCAGGTAGAACTGAATATTTTTCAAACCCAACCCATCGGCTTTTTCATCAGCAATGGTTAACATAGCCTCGGATAAATCAACAGCTGTCATTTCAAACCCCTTTTGAGCCAAATTGCATGTGATGTTTCCAGTACCACAACCAAATTCCAGGATTGATTTTATTTCACGGGGTGCATTTAAAAACAGTCGCTGCAAATATTCAGACCATTTTGAATAATCAATTTCTTTCATAAGTTCATCATAAACTTGTGCAAATTCTTCGTACATAAATAGTTATCTCCTATTTTAATATTTTTTTGAGTAATTTAAAAACTTCAATGACATTTCCAATCCACTGATTAGGATTTCTTCGTCAAAATTAAAATGTGATGTGTGTATGCTTTTGTCAAACCCTTTTAGCGAATTACCGGTACCAATGCCAATAAAAAGCCCTGGAATTTCTTTTTGGTAAAAAGCAAAATCCTCTGAAAGCATAACTTTTTCAAATACTAAACGATCTTCTTGATTGCATAATTCCAAGAAAATTTCATAAAGAAAACGATCATTAATGACTGCCGGATACATTTCAACAAACTCTAAATCAATGGTGCATCCATGAATAAATTCAACTCCTTTGGCAACTTCAGTAATGCGTTTTTGGAGCATAACATGGATATCGCTGTCAAAAGAACGTGTGGTTCCAGCGATCTTCACTTCTTCTGCCACCACATTCACTCGGGTTCCGCCATTTAATAAACCGATGGTAATGACAGCATTTTTCATAGGACTGACATTACGACTTACTATGGCTTGAATCCCGGTTATTAGAGATGCACTTGCCACAATGGCATCAACGGCGAGATGCGGTTCAGCCGCATGTCCGCTCTTTCCATGAACGGTAAAATAAAATTCAATATTCTGCCCCATCATGGGACCTGGAGTTGTGCTGAGGATTCCTTCCTTAATAAAAGGAAAGAGGTGATATCCAAAAATAGCTTTAACATCGTATTTTTTTAAAATGCCGGTTTTTACTATGGGTTTTGCGCCTCCGGGTCCCTCTTCTCCTGGTTGAAATATTAATAGAACACTTCTGGTTATCTCTTTGGGATGATCCGCCAAATATTTTGCCAATAATAAATTCATGGTCATATGTCCATCATGTCCACAGGCATGCATCCAGCCTTGATGGATTGATTTGTAAGTGCAATCAGTCTCTTCCTTCAAGCAAAGGGCATCCATATCCGCACGAAATGCAATGGTATTTTCTTTGTCATCTCCTGGAATAAACAAAATAACACCTGCATCACAGATTTTTTCAGGTTGATATCCTTGTTTTTTTAGATAATTGATAATGTATTCCTGGGTTTTAGGTAAATTAAAGCCCTCTTCGGGAATTTGATGAAGATCTCGGCGAATCCGCTTAGCCTCACCGAAATAAAAGTTTAGAAAATCTTTTTTTTGCATTTCTTTCCTTTCCCATTTTATCTTTAATTTCGCCATCTGGTATCTGATTTAATCATAAGTGAAATTCCTATGAGATTCAATCCATAGTTTGAGGATTTATTCCAATTGTTTGAATGTGTATTTGCTTCCATAGTTTTCTTTATCAAAAACAAAAATATCTTTAAGTCCTTTGGTTGCAATGATCTGATTATCTTTGGTAACAAAAATAGCTTCAACACCAGGCATTTGTTCAACTAGAGCAAGGCCTTTATCCAATCCAAGAAGAAATAAAGTTGTAGTTAAACCATCACCATCAATGGATGCATCTGTAACCGCAGTTACTTGAGTTAATCCTGATTCTGAGGGATATCCAGTGAAGGGATCAAGAATATGATGGTAGCGTTTTCCCGCTGCATCTGTAAAATATCGCTGGTAGTCTCCAGAGGTTACTACAGAACCATCTTTTTTGGATAATACCCCAATGTATCCCTGACCGGGATCGTTAGGATCTTCAACACCAACACCAAAAGGAGTGCTATCAGCTTTTCCTCCCATTACCAAAACATTTCCGCCTAAGTTAACAATGGCATGCTTAACACCTTCATCTTTAATAGTTGCCATGACAACGTCAGCGATGTACCCTTTTGAAACAGATCCAACATTAATTGACATTCCAGACTCTGTTAAATAAACGGTTTTTTTATCAGGGTCTAACACAATTTTTTTGAAATCAATCTTTTGTTGAGCCGCTGCAATAGCCTCTGGAGACGGTGGTTCTTTGATTTCAGGGGCATGAATACCCCATAAATCAATGAGGGGACCTGCAGTAGCATCAAAATAGCCACCCGATATTTTTGAATAATTAATGCCTTTTTCAATAATTCGGTAGGTAGCCTCTGAAACAACCACCGGTTGAATCCCGGCATTATCCTTAATTCTGGTCAAATCACTTTGACTATCAATGGCTGTAAGTGTGTTGTTGAGTTCTTTGATCTTTTCAAAAGGTTTATCTAAAAGAGCCTCATCAGATTCACCATAGAATGTGATGCTTACAAAAGTATCCAGTAAGAACTCACTTCGAGTTACCGTTTTTCCCTGGTTGCACCCTGTGAACATCGTCATGACTAGACTTAGTCCCAGAAGCAAACAACTTATTTGAATCAATCTTTTTTTTGTTTTCATTATTTTCCTTGCCTTTATAATTTTCTATCTAAGATTAAGCATTATACCAAATTTTTTAAGAAAAAACAAAATAAATGGTTAAGTCTTTACCATTTTCCAGTTTTCGTATAAAATGTATCTATAAAAGATGTAAAAACTTAATAAATTTAATTAACGAGGATAAAATGAAGAAAAAAGAATTAATGATAATTACCCTTCTATTGGTAATCAGTTTAGTTGGCATTGCCCTTTTTTATACAGTGAATGCCTCAAATCAGCCTTTAACGGTTCGGGTCAGCCGTGATGGTGAGGTCATCGCCACGCTCCCACTTTCACAGGACCATTCTGAAACATTTAGTAATGCTTCGGGTTATAATACCCTAGTGATTTCAAATGGCACGGCTGATATAACTGAGGCTGATTGCCCCGGACAAATCTGTGTAGATACACATAATATCTCTTCTCCAGGGGAAACCATCGTGTGCCTTCCCCACAAATTAATTGTAGAAATCATCACCGGTGACAAATAATGCATTCAAAATCTTATCGGTTGGTTATTTTGAGTTTATATGTTGCGATGGCCCTTATTTTGAGCTATGTTGAAAGCTTTATACCGCTTCCGATTCCAATTCCAGGTGCTAAGCTTGGCTTACCTAATATTGTCACCCTCGTTTCCTTGATCACCTTAGGATGGCCTCTTACCCTGTTAGTAGTCGTTGCACGGGTACTACTAACAGGGTTTATGTTTGGCGGCGGCTTTTCCATTGTTTACAGCCTGGGTGGTGGACTCCTAAGTCTTTTGGTTATGGGACTTCTCCTTCATTTATTCAAAGACAACTATTCCCTGGTCATCATTAGTATTTTTGGTGCCATTGCTCATAACCTTGGGCAACTATTAGTTGCCGGCATTGTTCTTCAGAATACAAATCTGATATTTTACTATTTTCCTTTTTTAATGCTAATTGCCATACCCACTGGTTTTTTTATTGGTTTTGTTGCTAAAGAACTCATTGGCCTTCTTAATAAAACCACTATTTTCAACCGTCTAAATTCATAGCTTTTGGTAAGTGAATGGTAAATGTGGTTCCCTTACCTAAATCACTATTGACTTCAATACTTCCAGAATTATTATATATGACGTGTTTTACAATTGCGAGGCCCAAACCGGTGCCTCCTTTTTCTTTGGATCGACTTTTATCCACCCGATAAAAGCGCTCAAAGATTCTTCCGATGTCTTTTTCCGGGATACCGTAGCCATGATCTTTGACTACAATTTTAATATCCTCTTCACCCTGTGTCAAACTAACCTCAATACTTTGGTTGATTTCAGAATATTTTATGGCATTATCAATGAGATTCATCATCATCTGTCTAAACTCATCCGGATTAAAATTAAGAATGATGGTTCCATTCATATTTAATTTCAGAGTTATATTTTTTTCTTCGGCACTGAGTTTTAGAATATCAAAAATCTGAATGATTTCTCGATCTAGCTTTAGTGATTCAGACTTTTCACTGATACCGCCTTTATTTTCAAGATGAGACAATACAAGAATGTCGTTGACCAACCGGCTTAGGCGATCACTTTCCTCTGAAATAATGGAATAAAAACGATTCAATATTTTTTCATCCTGAATATTATTTTCCTGGATAGTTTCAATGAATCCCTTTATAGAAGTAATCGGCGTTTTTAACTCATGGGAAACATTAGCAATGAAATCTCGTCGCATTTTTTCCAGACTTTTTAAAAAGGTAATGTCTTCTAAAACAATGATGTGTCCATTTGAGATATTATTGTTTTCGATAATACGATTAATATAAATTCGCAGAAACTGATTGCCATTAATGCGGGATTCAAAACTCATTTTTTCGTTATCTTCATCTTCAAGATGCATCATTAATTCATAAATAAAGGAATCTCGGTAAATTTCAAGCAAATTTTTTCCAATCACTTTTTCATTTAACGATATTTTCAAAACTTTCTTAGCTGCATCGTTTAAATGGATGATACGATTTCCACCATCAATGGCGATGACCCCATGATTCATACTTGATAAAATTGATGTGAGCTCTGCATTTTTTTTATTCATTTCAGTGAAAGAATCATTTAATTGAGATGACATCTGATTTAGGGATTCAACCAGTTCTCCAATTTTATCTCTACGTATCATTATAAGCTTTTCACCATATTTTCCAGATGCTATATTCCTAGCAAAGACCGAAGCCTCATCAAGCGGTTTCAATTCACGATTAATCAAATAGGTCACCAAACCTATTGTTACTAAAATTGATATGAGTAAGATCAAAACAAGTGAGTCAATCATCTGATATAAAGCATTTTCCATGGCATTGAGTGGTAAAGCAACCCTTAGAACTGCTTCAATATTATTGTTAGCATAATAGGGCGTAGCCACATAAATCATCTGGTTTTTAAATGTATCTGAATATCGAATTTCTGCAGTTGTTACCCCTGACAGTGCCCCAGCAATTTCAGGCCGATTTTTATGATTTTCAATGGCATCCAACCCTTTAAGAGATTCATATATAACATCTCCGTTAATATTTGTAATCGTCACCCTTTGTTCAGTACTATCCGAATAGTTATCTAAATTATCAGTATTCCCGGTTTCTAAAAATACTGGTAACATAGTAGTTAAGATATAATTACTGCTTTTCTTTAAGTTATTTTCAGCATCTGAAAAATAGCTTTGTCGATAGTTTATTGTTGTAAACAGTCCACAGAAAGTAATGCTCACTACAATAATGATAATAAATGCAATGGAAAGGCGCTTTTTCATTTCTAATCCTCTATTTTTTCTACAAATCGATAGCCAACCCCACGGACCGTTTCAATGAATTTTCGTCCATGCTCGGATTGATCTTCAATTTTCTTTCTTAAATACCTTATGTGGACATCCACGGTTCTTGTTTCTCCATAATAATCAAACCCCCATATTTGATCCAATAATTGATCCCGGGTTAATACCTGTCCTCGATGTTTCGCAAGAAACACCAGCAGTTCATACTCTTTTAAAGTCAATGCAAGCTTCTTCCCATCAAGATAAACTTCAAATGCCTTGGGTTCAATGAGAAGCTCGCCAATTTTTATTGCCTCTTCTTCTTTGGATAGTAGTGATTCTGTTCGACGCAAAATGGCTTTTACACGTGCGCAAAGCTCTTTGACGCCAAAAGGCTTTGTCATATAATCATCGGCGCCAATTTCTAAACCTAAGACCTTATCAAATTCCTCGCTTTTAGCAGTGAGCATGATAATCGGGGTATATGATATATCAGGGTTAATGCGTACATCCCGACAAATTGTAATGCCATCTTTTCCTGGCAGCATGAGATCTAAAATAATAAGATCAGGTTGATAATCCAGAATTTTTTCAATGGCCAACCCACCGTCCTGAACCCCTTCCACATTAAATCCCTGTGTTTCAAGGTTAAACTTAATTAATTCAAATATATTCCATTCATCTTCAATAATGAGCACTTTTTTCATATTGTCTCCTTTTAGGGTTTACTAATTCTTATGGATAAAATTATATCATATTCCATGTTAAGGCCTTGTAAATTATGAAAATTAAGTGTAAACCTTTACTTAAACCTGAAAACGTTATATTAAAAATAATGATTGTATTCTTGTCGGACACTCCATATAATGAAACTATCACATATAATCCTTTATTCCAAATGAATTACTCCCCTTTTTCATTTGGAAAAACGAACTGTTTCTTTTTCGAGGCAGTTCTTTTTTTATACAAAAAAAGCATCCAGGTGTAAATCAAACTTTGCATTGGTATTGTGCAGGTATTCATTGCTTTTTTAATTATATACTGACAGCTTAGGAAATTTTATGATATATTAGTTTCAAAAACACAAGTGAGGATAAATTGTTAATGGAATCCGTAGAAATAACAGCAAAAGAAAAAATCTATAATACTGCCAAACAACTCTATTTAGAAAACGGATTTGAAAATACCCCTATAACCCTTATTGCTAAGGAAGCCGGCGTTACTCTAGGTTTAGTCACATACTACTATAAAACAAAGGATATCATTGCTAGCGATATGCTTAATCTTAATTTCGAAACCCTTTATGCTCACTTAATAAAATATTTGCCGGAAAATGACGGTTTATTACAGTTTGTTGCCTTTAATCAATTACATTTTAAACTAGTGGTAAATTATATTTTATTCCCGGCGCAACTATGGGTGGCCCTGAAAGTACATATCCTGGAGTTTATTAAGCCGTTACTGTTGAAATTGATAATTTGAGCAAAGAAATGTTTTAAACATAAAAACAGTGTTGCCCATGATTGTTTGCGGCACTGTTTTTCTTTCATTTTTCATGTAAATATTTCGTATAACAAAACGCCATTAGAGATGACATTCTAATGGCGTTTTGACTAGGGTCTGAAACCTGTTATTGCGGGTCTTCCAATTTAAGGTTAATTCTTTTGGTTAAATTTTTCTTTGCTGTCCCCATCATGAGCTTTATCCGATTAAGCTGATTAACTTCACTGGCTCCGGGGTCATAGTCAATGGGAGCAATATTAGACATGGGATACTTATGGCGTATGGGTTTAATCATACCCTTCCCCATCACATGATTTGGCAAACAGGCAAAAGGCTGTACACACACAATGTTTTCAACACCATTTTCAATGAGTTCCATCATCTCTGCGGTTAAAAACCAGCCCTCTCCGCCTTGATTTCCAAGGGAGATTAATTCTTTTGCTTTGGATGCTTTTTTTTCAATGGTTGATGGTGAAGTAAAATGGCTGCTTTCATTCAATGCTATTTTCATATTTTTTCTTGTAAACTCTAAAAATTTAATAATGAGTTTTGCATTCTTCATTGATCTTCGACTCCCGGAAAGCTCTTCATATTTATAAACCTGATTATAGCAACAATATAAAAAGAAATCCATGAGATCCGGCATTATAACTTCTGCTCCCTCAGCCTCCAATACTTGTTGGAGGTTATTATTGGCCGTGGGGTGGTACTTCACTAAAATCTCCCCGACAATGGCCACTTTCGGAAGATTTTTCTCTGCACGAGGCAGTATGTCAAACTCTTTTACAATATTTCTCACATTTTCTTTATAGTCCCGAAGACTGCCATTTTTCATGTTTTCTTTCACTTTTTTTCGCCAGTATTGATATAAGTCTTCGGTGGATCCGGGATGTAATTCATAGGGCCTTGTGGCGCTGATGACACGTTGTAAAAGGTCTCCATATACCATACCCATGAGTAATCGTGAAATTAATGGAAGACTCAATTTAAAACCCGGGTTTTTTTCTAGTCCTATGGCACTCAGGGAAATCACCGGAATCTGTGCCATTCCAGCGGATTCCAGGGCCTTTCGAATAAAAGCAACATAATTAGAGGCGCGGCAAGGACCACCGGTTTGAGTCATGAGAACAGAAACGCTGTCCAAATCGTATTTCCCGGATTTCAACGCATGCATTATCTGGCCAGTGGTAATAATTGTGGGGTAGCATGCATCATTATTCACATAGGTCAAACCTTCTTCGATGGCGGCATTATCAACACTTGGCATAATTTCCAGTTTATACCCCTGACCCTCCATAGCTTCCTGAATAAAATCAAAATGAATCGGAGACATCTGAGGTGCCAGTATGGTATGTTTCTTTTTCATTGCTCGAGTAAAAATAACCCGTTTTGATAAGGGCGTTGGCGTTACGGTAATATGTTTTTTTTCTCTCTCTATCATTGCGGCCTTCAGGGATCGCATTCGAATCCGAATGGCCCCAAGGTTATTGACCTCGTCAATTTTAATCATGGTATAGATATTGCCGCAACTTTCCAGAATTTCCTGGGTTTGCTCCGATGTCACAGCGTCAAGACCGCAACCAAAGGATGTTATTTGGACCAATTCTAAAAAGTCATGCTGATTTACCACATTGGCAGCTTTATAAAGACGACTATGATATTTCCATTGGTCAAGAACACGGAACTGTTCATCATCTTTTAGGTCATAGAGATGAGCAATGGCATCCTCGGTAAGTACTGCCATATCCAACCCGGTAATAATATTATCAAGACCATGGTTCACTTCAGGATCCACATGATAGGGGCGTCCAGCTAAGACAATCCCCTTTTGTCCTGTTTTTTTAAGATAGGCAATGGTTTCCTCCCCTTTTTTCTGGATATCTTCCCGAAAACGGTCTTTTTCCCTTAATGCTTCTCTGACAGCAATAGCTATTTCATTTTTGGTGATCCCAAACTCCTTAAAAACTTCACAAAGACGCTCTTCTAAACGCTGATTATTATCAAGTGGGATAAAGGGATTTATAAAAGTAATGTTTTCATTTTGAATATCATCCTGATTATGTTTGATGGTTTCAGGATAAGACATGACAATGGGGCAATTATACCAGTTATCCACTTTTTCAAATTCCTGTTCCTCATACGGTATGCAAGGATAAAAGATCGTTTTTATCCCTTGCTCAATCAGGCTTTGAATATGACCATGGGCAAGTTTAGCCGGATAACATACAGATTCCGAGGGAATGCTTTCCATTCCTTTTTCATATATTTTTCGATTGGACTCAGGCGAAAGTACCACACGATATCCGAGATTCGTAAAAAAAGTATGCCAGAACGGATAATTTTCATAAAGGTTTAATACCCGGGGAATCCCGATTTCTCCTCGAGTTGCTTTTTCCAGTGGCAAAGATTCGTAATTAAAAATACGCTGATAACGATATTGATAGAGATTGGGTAACCGATGATTATTCTTTGGACTGCCTTCACCAATTTCACATCGGTTTCCGGTAATGTGACGGCTGCCATCATTAAACTTATTAATGGTTAGCAGGCAATTATTACTGCAGCCGCCACATCGTTTATGGCTTACCTTAACTTCAAATTCATCTAAAGCATCCATGGTTAAAATACCGCTGCGCTCTCCCGTTTCGTAATTCTCCCGTGAAATAAGAGCAGCACCAAAGGCCCCCATTAATCCTGCAATATCTGGGCGCGTCACTTCTTTTTCGGTAATTTTTTCAAAGGTCCGAAGCACCGCCTGGTTGTTAAAAGTCCCCCCCTGAACAATGATATTTTCTCCCAATTCTTTGGGATTGTGTATTTTAATAACTTTTTGCAAAGCATTTTTAATCACAGAATAGGATAGGCCAGCGGAAATATCCCCTACCTCTGCCCCTTCCTTTTGAGCCTGTTTTACTTTAGAATTCATAAAAACCGTGCATCGGGTACCGAGATCCACAGGATTTTCTGCCATCAGTGCCGAATTTACAAATTCGTCCATGGTTAAATCCAGTGATTTTGCAAAAGTTTCTAAAAATGATCCACAACCTGAAGAACAGGCTTCATTAAGAATAATGCTGTCTATGGTACCATTTTTGATTTTCATGCATTTCATGTCCTGTCCGCCGATGTCCAGAATAAAATCAACCTCAGGTCTAAAATAACAGGCACCTTTGTAGTGAGCAATGGTTTCAATTTCTCCAATGTCAACTTTTAGAGCGGTTTTAATCAAACTTTCGCCATAGCCGGTAACCGTTGATTTTCCAATATAAACAGCTTCAGGGAGGACTGTATAAATTTCTTTTAAAATTTTAATGGTTTGAGCAAGGGGACTGCCTTCATTTCCTCCATAGTAACTATAGAGTAGGGCTCCGTCCTGACTGATAATAACCGCTTTCGTGGTAGTAGAACCAACATCGATGCCTAAATAGCAACATCCTTCATAGTCATTAAGGATTCCTTTTTTTACCTGATTTTTATTGTGTCGGTTTCTGAATGTGTCAAGTTCATCTTGGTTACTAAAAAGAGGCGCAAGATGTCCAACTTCATTTTCCGCTAAAGCATCCAAATTTCCTACTGCTGTAACCAGGTCACCCAAGCCCATAAAATCTTCCTTTTCTGCCGAATAGGCGGCGCCAATGGCGACAAAAAGATTTGATTTCTCTGGAAAAACGATTTGATCCTCACTTAATTTAAGGGTTTCAATAAAACGTTCCCTTAATTCTGATAAAAAGTAAAGCGGGCCACCTAAAAACGCAACATTGCCTCGAATAGGATGTCCGCAAGCCAGGCCGCTAATGGTTTGATTCACCACGGCTTGGAAAATAGATGCTGCAATATCAGCTTTTTCAGCACCTTCATTAATGAGTGGTTGGATATCAGTTTTTGAAAAAACGCCGCACCGGGAAGCAATGGGGTAAATCATGGTATGATCTTTTGATAATTCATTGAGCCCTTGGGCATCGGTCTTAAGCAGAGTGGACATTTGATCAATAAATGCACCGGTTCCGCCAGCACAAGTGCCGTTCATCCGCTGTTCAATCATGCCCTTAAAGAATGTGATTTTTGCATCCTCACCGCCAAGTTCGATGGCCACCTCGGTTCGAGGAATGCATCGTTCGACCGCTAATGTTCCGGCAACAACTTCCTGAACAAAAGGAATTCCCAACCATTGAGAAATCATCAGACCGCCTGATCCGGTGACACAAACTCTTGCTTTCAAATCCCCTAATTTTTCATAGGTTTCTTTTAACAAATTGACGATGGTTATTTTTATATTTGATAAATGTCTACGATATTCTTCATAAATTATTTCATTTTTATGATTGAGTACCACCACTTTAATGGTAGTGGAACCAATATCGATACCCATTTTTAAATTGTTTTTCATTAAGTTTTGTGACCCCTTCTCTTTTATGTCAATAATATGGCAATCGGATCTTATATTTTTTTATACAAGGGCTTTAAACGTCCATATATTTTTTTGTAAATATTATTATAAATCAAGTCGTATTTTTTCACATTTATAGAATCCGGCTTAAAGATTTTTGATTTTCTAACCATATGTATCTCTGCTTCTTTTGTGGTCCCATACCGCCCCAGACCTACAAAGGCTGCCATGGCACCACCTAATCCCGTGGTTTCAAAGGTCTGAACCCGATAAACAGGTCGATTGAAAATATCTGCCATAATCTGAGCCACGCCATCACTGCGCGATCCTCCGCCTGAAAGACCGATGGCATCGATTGAGGTTTTGGTTTTTGATTCGATGAGCTTAATGCCTTCTAACAATCCAAAACCCAGACCTTCTATCAGTGCTCGATAAATGTGTTTTTTTCCATGACCTTCACTGAAACCAATTAAAGAACCTCTCGCCTCAGGGCGATAGGCTTCTCTTCCCCAGTAAGGCTGGTGAACTAACCCACCTGCCCCTACCGGTGTTTCCACCAGATAACTTTCGAGCAAGGCATAAATAGCACCTGGATCCGTCAGTGCCAGGAACTCATTAACAAACCAGTCGATCATCCAAAATCCGTGATAAATCGTAATTTCCGGATTATAAGAATCCTTTTCAACCGCTAAAAAGGCTGGGTAAAAAGGAAAAAGCTCGACGTATTTTTGGGTTGTAATTTCAACGGTTGCTTGAGTTCCCAGTGAGACGCTGGCAATATTGGGAGCGATTGCACCAACACCCAATGTTTCGCAACCTTTATCGGACCCGGAAGATATAATAGGAAGGCCAATCCGAAGTCCGGTTAATCCGGCAGCATCGGCTGTTAAATACCCAATCACTTCACAGGATTCAACCAACTCGTAGCGTTTTTCGGGTTCAATTTGCAGCACCTGTGATTTAACATCATATTTTTCACACCATTTTTTATTTTTATAATCAAACGGCACATGGCCAACGGTAGATGACTGACTATCCATGATTCTTCCGGTAAGTCTGGTGATGAGATAGGTCGAAAGAAATACAAACTTATGGGCTTTTTCCCAAATATCCGGTTCATTTATCTTAATCCAATGGGCATGGGCATTGATACTAAACGATTTTGCCAATTCGCTAAAGCCAACCAGTTTAAATAATAATTCATAGGGCAAAGGGTACTTTAATGGTTGTTCCAATGTTCTTCGATCCAGCCAGCTGATAAAATCTCGGAGAGGTTCTCCTTTTTCATCTACCACTGTAATAATATCACGTTGGCATGCAACTGTAACCCCTTGAATTTCATTAAAATATTTCGGGTATTTTTCTTTAATTATTTTAATTGCGTCAACCAGACCATTCCAAAACATTAAAGGAGATGCTTCCTTCCATTGAAAGCTTTTTGAATAATAGCCATCATAGATTATTTCGCTTTTTCCCAATTCATTTCCGACGTCATCAAAGAGGATTGCCCGAACTCCCTTGGTGCCACTGTCAATGGTCATTACTATATTTTTGATTACTTTTTCATCCAAAGGCAATTTCTCCACTTATCTACTTGATTTTATACCATTATACCAAATAGTATCAACGTTGTAAAAAAAAAAAGCATTATTTAAAAAGACTTAACTTTTTAAATAATGCAATTAATTTTTTATTTTAAATTTCTTTTTTATTAAAGCGCAAAATCTATAGTTTAATACTTTTGAAATCTTTCACTTGTTTTGTAATTGCGATTTCTGTAGGTAATCGTTCAATACTTGAAGCACCAAAGAATCCGCAGACGCCGGTGGTACGGTCTAGAACATATTTTGCATCTTCCGGTTCAGCCACTGGTCCGCCATGAACGATTACCATAATGTCTGGGTTCACGGCTTTTCCGGCATCACAGATTTCTTGAGTCAGTTTCACACAATCATCAAGCGTTTTTGCAGAAGATGCACCAATGCTTCCTTTTGTTGTTAAACCCATGTGTGCCACCAATACATCCGCCCCGGCATTAGCCATTTTTTTTGCTTCTTCAACATTAAAGACATAGGGCGTTGTGACTAGGTCAAGCTCATGAGCTTTTTTAATCATGTCTACTTCCAGATCATAGCCCATGTTGGTTTCTTCAAGATTTTGTCTAAAAACACCATCAATTAAGCCAACGGTTGGAAAATTTTGAACCCCTGAAAAGCCAGCCTCTTTGACTTGTTTCAAAAACATTTCCATATCCCTAAAAGGGTCAGTTCCGCAAACTCCCGCTAAAACTGGGGTATCTTTTACAATGGTAACCACTTCCCTGGCCATATCCATAACAATGGCATTGGCATCCCCATAGGATAGGAGACCTGCCAGCGACCCACGACCAGCCATACGGTAACGACCTGAATTATAAATAATAATTAAATCTACGCCGCCAGCTTCTGCGCATTTTGCTGAAATCCCAGTTCCTGCTCCTGCACCGACAACTGAAATACCTTTTTCGCCTTGTTCTCTTAATCTTCTGATGACTTCTTCTCTTTTAATGGCCATTTTTTTCTCCTTTATTTAAAATATTTTAACGCTTATGCTTCAACCATGAAAATTAATTTTTTTGCCATTGCTACTGCAAAGGCTTCATCATTTATGTCTGTATCCATTTCAATTAGCTCAACTTTATCATCGATATTTTCTCTTAATTGCTCAAACAGCTCGGCATCCTCTAATGGACCATAAAATGGCGCCCCTTCCACATCAATGGCGGAAACACCTTTAAGTGGAATAAATAATGCAACCGGACCGGTAGCCATGTTTAATTTCTCCGCAATGATTTTCCCGATTTCCGAACATTCTTCAATGTTAGTACGCATCAGTGTGACACTGGCATTGTGTTTATATAAATTTCTTCCTTTATACTTTTCTGGCACTGTATCCATGGCTCCAAAGTTCACCATGTCCAAGGCTCCAACGGAAACGACTTCTGGAATCCCTGCTTTTGCCGCTGCTTCTAACCGAGTCGACCCGGCAGCAAATACACCGCCTGCAACCTGGTCGCACCATTCGGTGGTGGTTGCATCAAGAACCCCTTTGATAAATCCAGCTTCAATCAGACTTTCCATGGCCATTCCACCGGCACCGGTAGCATGAAATACCAATACTTCATAACCCTGATTTTCCAGATATTCTCTGGCCGCGGTAACGCAAGGTGTGGTCACACCAAACATAGTGGCTGCAAGAAGTGGTTTTTGTTCCGTTAATACCGGCACATCAAAGCTTGCCATGCCTGCAATCCCATTGGCTGCATTAGCCAAAATGCGATTGGATATACTGTTTATCCCTGAAATATCAACTACGGAGTACATCATGGAAATATCTTTTTCTCCCACATAGGGACGGGTATCACCGGACGCAACCGTAGAAACCATGATTTTTGGCACGCCTACCGGCAAACTTCTCATGACATAGGTACCAATGGTTGTTCCAGCAGATCCACCAAGGCTAATGACCCCGTCCACTTTACCATCATCATATAATTTTTTTACAATTTTCGCGGCCCCAGACATCATCACATCAATGGCTAACCCACGGTCATGCTTTTCCTTTAGATCTGCCAGGGTAGAACCTCCGGCGATGGCAACCTCTTCGCTGGAAATATCAGGTTCAAACAAAGGCTCTTCGATAATTCCGCAATTAACAGAAGTGGTAGTTAACCCTTGTTTTTCAATTAAATCTTTGATGAACTTAAATTCGTGGCCCTTTGTATCAAAGGTCCCAACAACAATAACATTTTTCATTTAACGATCCCCCTTTGGATTTTAATGGTTATCTATTTATATACGCAAGAATTGAGCCAATAAACATAGGATTGAAATAAAAGGTTTAATGCCATTCTAAAAAACACTCTGTATATCTATTTGCTCACTTCAATTAAAAACGGGCAAATAGTTCCCAACAGTTCATGTGTTGGGAAAATATTGCCCGTTTTTAATTGAAGATTTCTGGTTCTAATTCGTATTTTGCGATTTTATTATATAAGGTTCGTCTGGAGATACCTATTTTTTTCGCTGCCTCGGTTCGATTCCAATGACAATCCTTCAGGACTTCTAAAATAAAAGCACTTTCTAAGTGATTCTTACTGGTGGCTAAGATTCTGGGCAATTCTTGCTCTGATACTAACCCCATATTTTCATCCTGCTGAACTGCTACTATACCAATGGGAATGTCATCACATCTGATATATTCACCATCACTTAAAATAACGGCTCGTTCTAAAACATGCTTTAACTGGCGAACGTTTCCCGGCCACGAATACTCCATTAAAAAAGCCATGGTTTCCGGTGCCAGACGCTTTTCTTCAAGTTGGTACTTTATTTTAAATTCTTCTAAAAATCGATTGCACAGTAACGGAATATCCTCTGGATGCTTTCTAAGGGGTGGCGTGTTAATATCCACCACATTTAATCGGTAGTAAAGATCCTCTCGGAACAGGTTTTTTTCGACTGCCTCCTTTAGATTGACATTTGTCGCGCAAACAATACGTACATCCACAAAAATGGTTTTTTCTCCACCTACCCGTTCAAATTCCCGTTGCTGGATAATCCGCAAAACCTTCGATTGAAGGTCCAAATCCATTTCCCCGATTTCATCCAAAAATAATGTGCCATGGTTGGCAAGTTCAAATTTTCCTAATCGCCGTTTATCTGCTCCGGTAAACGCACCTTTCTCATGGCCAAAAAGCTCGCTTTCAAGAAGATTTGGGGGTAAAGCTGCGCAATTCACTTTAATTAATGGCCCAAGGTAACGTTTACTATTGGAATGCAAAGCTTTGACTACCAGTTCTTTTCCCGTACCGCTTTCTCCCTGAACTAAAACATTAACATCCTTATCCGCAACCTTATTAATGAGCTCATACATATTCTGCATTAACAGACTTTGCCCCACAATTTCATCAAAGCCACGCTTTTTTAACAGTTCTTTTTTCAAATGTTTGTTTTCCTGTTTGAGCTTATAATAGTTTTTAAATTTATCAGTGGTTTCCAAAATCGCCAATTCCGTAGGAATACGCTCAAAGCTTGAGCCCCCAATATAACCAATTGCTTTGGTGTTTTTATAAAAATAATAGGCATCCTCAGGTGTATTAATGGGCCCACCATAAATCATTTTAAATGTTTTTGAATTAATTTCATCCACTGCTGTAAAAATCAATTCTGTCATTTCAAGGCATTCATTAATGGTTGAAAAAACTTTGCCACTTTTTTCCCCTCCCCGGGTCCATCCAAAATGGGCACAGATCACATCCACACCCACCTTTGCCATGGCCCTGGCTTGTTCTTCGTCAAAGACAAAAGCAATGGTAAAAAGATTTGACTTTACCGCTTTTTCCATAAAGTCGACTTCCTGCTGATACCCCAAACCCGATTCTTCCAAATATTCTCTGAATTTCCCATCAATGAGTCCAATGGTAGGAAAATTGTTAACTCCGCTAAAGCCGGAAGCCTTGACCTTCTGAAGCAGCTCTTCATGGGTATAGTTAGGATCCGTAGCATTAATGCCACAAATTACCGCTTTATCCTTCAGCCCTGGCAGAATTTCGCGATTCGAAAAATCAAAAACCATTTCATTGCTGTTGCTGAATGGCATCATACAACCAATCGAGGGAATTCCTGCAGATCTGAATCGTCCGGCACTAAGTGCCAGCAGAAAATCCGCACCACCCTTAACGGCTTGTTTTGCAAAAAGACCAGAACCTACTGCAACGCCAATTAATGGTTTGTTCATTTTCAGGCTACTTTTAATCATCTTCTCAATGGCTTCTCTTTTTTTCACGATTTTTCTCCTGCTTCAAAAAATACTTAGGCAATTGCGAAACTACCGTGAGCTTTGCTGCCATTTTACACGAAACAATTTTTACACTGTACGGCGGACAGTCTATCGACTGTTCGCCTACACGTTACAAAATTATTTGTGAAAACTGACATCAAACTAACCATTGTTTGTTTCTTTTAAATTTCGTAATTACCTACAAGAAATACTATTAATCGTATTATACATTCAAAACCCATAAAACGCAAAAAGCATCACAGACTAATCTGTAATGCTTTGATACAAAATAATAGTTTACTAAATCTATAAGCCGAGTTCTGTTTAAATAGCCATCTATCTCGATTTATTGTTACCAATAAATTCTAGCGACCTACCATAGGATAACGACGAGCAGCCGTCTTTTAAAATCCGTTCTTGGTCTTGCTCCAAGTGGGGTTTACATAGCTGATGTGTCACCACACCACTGGTGAGCTCTTACCTCACCCTTTCATCCTTACCATTGCTGGCGGTATACTTTCTGTTGCACTTGCCTTAGAGTTGCCTCCACCGGGCGTTACCCGGCACCACGCTCTTTGGAGCTCGGACTTTCCTCAACCGGAGTAACCCGGGTGCGACTATCTGATTTACTAAACCATAATATTATAACCTATTTTTTATTCTGATGCAATAAAAAGACCTTTAATAAAGGGAAATATAATCTTTTAAAGCTTCCGCGGTAATCAGTTCCGGCGAGCGTTCCCCTAAACCAGCAGTAATAATTGCCTCAAGGCATTCAGTAACACATTTCTCAGTTCCAAAATGACCTGCATCCAATACCCAAAAATTATTTTCCGCTGCCCGCTGTCCATCATGGTGTTTTAAATCGCCAGTGATCAAAACATCTGCTTTTAGAGATTTGGCAGTTCCAATAAATTCAGCTCCTGCTCCTGAGCAAAGAGCAACTCGGCGAACCGTTTCAGGTAACATTCCCGCCCCTCTTAATGTATTGAGGTTCAGGGCTTTTTTGACATATTGAATAAAATCATTAGCCCTCATCGGTTCTTTGAGCAGTCCAATTTTTCCCAAACCATTGTGATTCATTAATCGGCCATTTTCCAGGGGAATCACATCATAGGCCATTTCTTCGTAGGGATGATTCTTTTTTAATTGATTGATCAGATTTTTAAGTAATTTTCCTGGGATAATGGCTTCAATCCGATCTTCTTTGACTTCTTCAAGGCTGTCGATCTGTCCAATAAAGGGATTTGACTCTATAAGAGGACGAAATGTTCCGATACCTGATGACCGAAAGGTACAATAATCATAGGTCCCAATGGCCCCTGCTCCATTTTTTCCAAAAACTTCAACTATTTTTTCGGTGGCATTACTGGGTACATAAACAACTAGCTTAAAAAGTATTTCCGGATTAGAAGGATCCAGTGGTTGAATAGACTCCAGCCCAAGTTTGTGGGCTAAAAAATTATTGAGTCCCGCTTTTGCTTTGTCAAGGTTGGTATGAGCAACATAGAGGGCAATATCATTTTTGATCAATTGAGTGATTAATCGGCCCTTTTCAAAGTCCGTTGAAAGGGTTTTTAATCCTTTAAAAATAAAGGGATGATGGGCGATAATCAGATCAATCTTTCGATTCACGGCCTCTTCAATGACCTCCGGGGTAATATCCAATGTCAATAATACCCGCTTTATCGATTGTTTATAGGAGCCGACTTGCAATCCCACATTATCCCAGTCCTCAGCCAAAGTCCTAGGAGCAATGGCCTCAATTACTTTGATTATTTCACTGAGCTTAACAGACATTTTTTCACCTCATTTAACCTTAAGATATAGGCCTTACTCTCTTCAAACTGTTTTTTCGCAATCAATGTTGTCTTTCCTCTTGTGCTATCACATATGTTTTCTTCAAGATAAATCTTGCGATTAATGTGAGCTTTAAGCAGCGGATGCTTTGTTTGAATTGCCTGGTAGCCCAATTGGTAATCCAAACAATCATTGATCATCATGGTTCCTGGGGTTGCCACAATAATTTCATAAATTCGGTTGCTTTCCTGGGCTAAATCTTCATGAATAATTTTAAAACCGTGAGTTTCTAAATAACGACGAACCACCGGTTGGTTATTCATGGGCTGAAGAATTAACTTTTTAGCAGCACCGGCGATTAAGACTTCTGAATCCAGAAGTTCAGTTATGAGCAGCCCACCCATACCTGCCATAACAATGACTTCTGCCTCCCCAGGTTGAAGCACAGAAAGACCCGAACCAAGTCGGGTCTCAATACACTTATTTAAACCATTATCTTTTATAATTTTCCTAGCTTTTTCCAAAGGTTTTTCATTAATATCACAGGCAAAGGCCTTAGATATTATTTTCTTTTCAACCAGTGCTACCGGCAAATAACCATGATCGGTTCCGATATCTGCCATTGTATCTTCGCCGGTAAACCAAGCGGTAATCGCCATTAATCGGGGACTTAATTCCATAGACATTTTAGGTTAAATAATCCTTTAATTTTTTACTTCGACTGGGATGTCTTAATTTGCGTAAAGCCTTGGCTTCGATTTGTCTGATACGTTCCCTGGTGACATTAAATTCCTTACCAACTTCTTCCAGGGTTCGAGCTCGGCCATCATCAAGGCCGAAACGTAATCGGAGCACCTTTTCTTCACGCTCAGTTAGTGTATTTAAGACCTCGATCAGTTGTTCTTTTAATAGGGCATAGGATGCGGCCTCAGCAGGTGCCGGAGCATCCTCATCTGGTATGAAATCCCCAAGATGGCTGTCTTCTTCTTCCCCAATCGGTGTTTCTAAAGAAACAGGATCCTGGGCAATCTTTTGAATTTCTCTGACTTTTTCTTCGGTAAATCCCATTTCTTTTCCGATTTCAGCCGGGGTTGGTTCACGACCATACTCCTGAAGGAGCTGTCTTGAAACACGGATCAGTTTATTAATGGTTTCTACCATATGCACAGGAATTCGAATGGTTCGTGCCTGGTCTGCAATCGCTCGGGTAATGGCCTGACGAATCCACCATGTGGCATAGGTACTAAATTTAAATCCTTTGGTATAGTCAAATTTTTCAACCGCTTTAATTAAACCGAGATTTCCTTCCTGGATCAAGTCCAAAAATGACATGCCACGACCAACATAACGTTTAGCAATACTGACGACTAATCGAAGGTTGGCTTCAGCCAACTCCTTCTTTGCGCTGTCATCTCCTGCTTCCATTCGACGAGCTAAAATCATTTCTTCATCTCCGGTAAGCAATGGCACTTTTCCGATTTCTTTCAGATAAAGACGAACCGGATCATTAACACTTACCGAATCTGCCAGCTCAATTTCCTTGCGATTTTCTTCCTCAAGTTCTGCCGCTTCAATGGCTTCAAGATCAAGGTCCGTAAAAGCAACTTCAATACCTTCTTTTTGAAGGTAAATATAAATGGAATCTATTTCTTCTGGATCCAGGTCACACTTTTCCAGGCATTCCTCAAAGTCATGATTGTTAAGATTTCCTTTTGTTTTTCCGCGCTTTAAAAGCACCTGAACTTCAGGCATTTGTTCAATTGAAATTTTTTTAATTAAAACACTTTCATCTTCAATATTATTCATTATATCTGCTTCATTTTTTTCCATTTAGTGCCTCATGTTTTCCTTCATCATTTTCTTTATTTTAATTAATTGGTTGGTAAGCTTTGCTACCTCTATTTCATTTCCATCATTTGTTTCTTTTCTAATTTGTTCAGAAAGCTGTTCAAGTTGTGACTCTTTATAAAAACGTATCATAATATCTAAGGCATCCTGATAATCAATTTTGGAGACTTCCTCCTCATTGATTAATAGATCAACGATTTTTTTAACCTCTTCTGAATCCTCAAAATGATTTGTCAAACGGCTATGATTCAATTCTTTGCCATTTTTAACTTCCTCACAAATCACCATTAATAATTGATGATATAAGTCATCCGTTAGATAATCCATTGGAAACTGCGTTGCCATTTCCGGTGATTTCAAGCAATATCGAATGGCCAATTCTTGTGCTTTTACATAAGCCTTTGGAATCTTTTGATTCGTCATTTGAGTTTTTCCAAGATCAACGACTAAAGGTTTTTTATTATCCTGATTATTTTTTGAACGAATAACTTCCCGACGAATGGTTGCTGCATTAATCCCTGTGTCAGATGCAACTAATTTACTATAATAATCAACTTCCACCGAGGTTTCCAGATCTTTCAAAATTTTGATGGCCTGATTTCCATAACGAATCCGCCCATCGGTTTGAGTAAGATTATTGGTTCTTTTTAATTGCTCAAGTTGATATTCCACAGTTGTCAGGGCTTTTGAAACAACATCGTTAAAACCGTCCACTCCATATTTTTGAATAAATGAATCAGGATCTTCATTTAGTGGCAAGAGTAACATTTTAACATTTAAATTGGATTTTTTCAAGATATTCATTGCTTTTTCTGTTGCAAAAGCTCCAGCGTTATCTCCGTCAAAGGCAATCACAACTTCATTGGCATACCGTTCCAAAATTTTTCCATGAAAAGGTGTAAAAGCAGTACCTAATGCAGCCACGGTATTTTTTATTCCTTTGTCATAAAGAGAAATAACATCCATATATCCTTCAACAATGAACAATTGACCATTTTCAACGTGGTTCTTGCTGTGATTCAAATTATACAATTCATAACTTTTTGAAAAAATAGGTGTTTCAGGTGAATTTAAATATTTTGGTCCCTGATCATCTCCCTCGATGGTACGTCCACCAAAACCTACAATTTGATTTCTCGGATTTAAAATCGGAAACATCAAACGATTTCTAAAGCGATCATAAAAGTGTTTATTTTCACTGGACATAACCAAACCAGACTCGAGCATTTCTTCTGTAGTGTATCCCTTTGTTTTTAAATAGCTTAACAAACTATCCCAGTTGTTAGTTGAATACCCCAAGCCAAAGGTTTTAATCGTTTCTTCATGAATTCCACGTTGTTTAAGGTAAGTTAATCCCTGTTGACTTCTATTTAAGCATTTAAAATAATAATTCGCACTATCTCTGTGCAAATCATAAAGCCGTTGTTTTTTTTCATATGCTTGTCGATCTTCAACTTCATTATTTTTTTCAGGTAAAATAATATTTCCTCGCGCACTTAAAAATTTAAGTGCATCAACAAAGGAAAGCTTTTCCATTTCCATGACAAAAGTGATGACATTTCCTCCAACACCACAGCCAAAGCAATGATACAATTGTTTTTCTCTTGAAACTGTGAAAGAAGCTGTCTTTTCATTATGAAAGGGACATTTTCCCTTAAAAGAATTTCCAGTTCGTTTCAGAGTCATATAATCCGCAATAACATCCACAATGTCATTGGCCTCTACTACTTCTTGTATGACTTCCTCTGAATAATATGTTGCCATTTTTTTTCCTTAATTTTTGACTGATTTAGCTATAATATGGATAGCTCCTTACTATAACCTTATTCTGGTAAAAACTACAATCTCCTTCATATAATATCCATTAATTTTCAATTTAAACAAGATTAAAGATATAAACAGTATTAACTTTATTTAACTCTTGAATAACTTCCTTGGTTCAGGGTATACTATTGCTATATTAATAAAATAATTTAGAAAGAGGTGTCCCTATGGCAAAACAAGATATTATCACATTATTAAAAGAAAAGATTAATACTGCAAATTTTAATAACAACGGAATTGCAACCATTTCTGTTAAAGAAATTGGTGATGGCGCTGTTATTACTGAAGCCTTGAAGGATCTAAAAGCAGATTGTTCACTAGAAATTGTTTTTGACATTGATAGGATGACATTGGAATTACGCAATCCCGATGATGATATTGAAGGATTCGCAGCAAAACACCCTTCTCCTCAAAAATGCAAATAACATTCTAAAACAAACACAAAATTAGCCACCCGAGGGTGGCTTTTTATTTTTAATGTCTTTTTTAAATTTGCATAGGACTATTGAGCCCTATGCTAACATAATCTGATTTTTTTTATTTACCAAGCGCTGCCTGAGCAGCAGCCAGCCGAGCAATTGGAACACGAAATGGTGAACAAGAAACATAATCCAAACCTGCTTTATGGAAAAAGTAAATTGAATTAGGATCTCCGCCATGTTCACCGCAAACGCCAATTTTCAAATGTGGCTTAGCTTGACGACCTAGTTTAACAGCCATTTCCACTAATTTCCCAACACCTTCCACATCGATGCTTTGGAATGGGTCATTAGGTAAAATACCCTTTTCCTTATAATCAGTAATAAATTTACCTGCATCATCCCTGGAAAAACCATAGGTCATTTGTGTGAGGTCATTGGTTCCGAAGGAGAAGAATTCAGCGGTTTCCGCAATCTGATCAGCAATCAGAGTAGCCCTTGGAATTTCGATCATGGTTCCTACCAAATACTTAATATCCGATTTCTTTTCAGCCTTAATCGTTTCTGCTATGTCACGAACAACCTTATCAAGGTAGGTAAACTCTTCTCTAATGCCAACTAGTGGAATCATGATTTCCGGAACAACATCAAAGCCATATTTTTCCTTTACTTCAATGGCTGCTTCCATAATTGCCCTTGTTTGCATTTCAGCGATTTCCGGAAAAGTAATGGCTAAACGGCAACCACGATGTCCCAGCATTGGGTTAAATTCTTCCAATCCTTGAATAACCGTAATCATATCATCATTGGTAATCCCTAAATCCATGGCTAAAGCTTTAATGTCCTTATCTTCTTTTGGCAGAAATTCATGAAGTGGTGGATCCAATAAACGTACAGTTACCGGTCGACCTTCCATGGCTTTGTAAATGCCAATAAAATCTTCTTTTTGCATGGGTAGAATTTCAGCTAATGCTTTTTCCCGTTGTTCCTTTGATTCGGAAAGAATCATACGGCGCACACTGGGAAGTCGATATTCATCAAAAAACATATGCTCGGTTCTGCATAAACCAATGCCTTCTGCACCAAAGCGAACTGCCACAGAAGCATCTTTTGGAGTGTCTGCATTGGTCCGAACATTAAGTGTTCTAAATTCGTCTGCCCATGACATAATTTCACCAAAATGACCTGAGAGCTCAGGGGTAACGGTTTTGATGCTACCTTTATAAACAGCACCTTTGCTGCCATTTAATGAAATATAATCGCCTTCTTTAAAGACCTGACCATTCACAGTGAATTGACGTGATGCTTCATCGACTTTAATACTTTCGCATCCAGCCACACAGCATTTACCCATACCACGAGCAACAACAGCCGCATGGGATGTCATTCCGCCACGAGCGGTTAAAATGCCGTTGGCAGCATACATTCCTTCAATATCTTCAGGGGATGTTTCTTTTCTCACCAGAAGTGTTTCTTCGCCATTGGCAACAGCTGTACAAACAGATTCTGCTGTAAAATACACCTTACCTGTGGCGGCTCCAGGAGAAGCTGGTAAACCTGTTGCTAAAAGTTCTGCTGCCTTTAGTGCAGCGGCTTCAAAGGTTGGATGAAGCAATTGATCCAATGACAGAGGATCTAATCTTAAAATGGCTTCTTCTTTTGTAATCAGTCCTTCTTCTTCCATTTCAACGGCAGCACAAAGAGCAGCGGCTGCGGTTCTTTTCCCAGTTCGTGTTTGGAGCATATAAAGTTTTCCCTTTTCGATGGTAAACTCAATATCCTGCATATCTTTATAATGATTTTCCAGTAACTTGGCAATATCATGGAATTGTTTGTAAATTTCAGGCATAATATCTTTTAGCTCATTAATGTTTTTAGGTGTGCGTATTCCTGCGACTACATCTTCACCCTGGGCATTAATTAAAAACTCACCGAAAAGTTTATTTTCTCCTGTGGCAGGATTTCGGGTGAAGGCAACGCCAGTCCCACTATCATCCCCCATGTTCCCATAAACCATGGATTGTACGTTTACAGCGGTTCCAATATCATGGGGTATATCGTTCATATTTCGATAACTAATAGCTCGATTGTTATTCCATGATCTGAAAACTGCTTCAATGGCCATTAATAATTGATCTTTTGGATCCATTGGGAAGTCTTCCCCGGTTTCATCTTTAATAATCTTTTTATAAGCAACAACGATTTCTTTCAGATCATCCGTTGTTAGCTGTGTATCATCCTTGTAGTGATTTTTTTCTTTGGCAGCTTCTAAAACTTTATCAAATTTGTCTTTGTGAATTTCCTGAACAACATCACCAAACATTTGGATAAAACGACGATAGCTATCAAAAGCAAACCGTTCATTATTTGTAAATATAGCAATCCCTGCAACGGTTTCATCATTAAGACCAAGGTTGAGAATGGTATCCATCATTCCCGGCATTGAAAATTTTGCACCGGAACGAACAGATACAAGCAGTGGATTTTCCTTATTACCAAATTGTTTTTCACATTGGCTCTCCAGGATTTCCAAACTTTTATCAATTTCATCAGTGATTTCTTTGGAAAGCTTTTGATTCTGATTATAATACTCTGTACATGCTTCTGTTGTAACGGTGAACCCCTGTGGTACTGGTAACCCGATATTGGTCATCTCCGCAAGATTCGCACCTTTTCCACCAAGTAATGCTTTCATTCCTGCATTACCTTCTTTAAATAAATAAACCCATTTGTTTGACATTTAGACTACCTCCTCATTATATTTGCAAGTATAATTGCTGCAATTTCTTCAATTGCTTTTGATGTTACATCAATGACTGTACATCCTAATTTATCGAAAAGCTGTTGTGCTTTCGCTAACTCCATAATGACTCTTTCGTAGCTTCCATAATTTGATGCCCCTGTGATTCCCATTGCTTTTAATCTTTCAGATCGAATGTTCACAAGGTGATTCGGGTCTAACATTAAGCCAAAAATCTTCTTATTGGATATCTTAAATAATTCCTGGGGTGGCTCAACCTCAGGCATCAGTGGAATATTAGCAACCTTATAATTATTGTTTGCAAGATAGATGCTAATGGGTGTTTTTGACGTTCGGGATGCTCCGATTAAAATAATATCTGCCTTATCAAGGTTTGATGTGTTTTTACCATCATCATATTTTACCGCAAACTCAATGGCTTCAACCTTTTTGAAGTAATGAGCATCGAGCTCAGAAACCACCTTTAAATCACGGACTGGTTCTTCTCCGGTAAGGCTTCTCAAGGTTTCAACCAGGGATCCCATGACATCATAGGTTGGAATACCACGGCGTCTTGATTCTGTATCCATATACGCTTTTAATTCCGAGGAATTAATGGTATAAACTACCAATCCATTTTCTTGTTGTGCAAGATCCAACAAAGAATCAATACTTGGTTTATCGTCAACAAAGGGATGAAATCGCACCTCTTTAATTGATCTTTCAAAACAATTTTTTCCAGCCTTTACCAATAATTCACCAATTTCACTCAGTGAATCAGAAACAACAAAAATCACCAAGGTTTTCATATCGGTTCCTCAATTATTCTTTACTTTTTCCCATATTTACAACATAGCGTGTAATATTTGTTCGAGACACTTTTCCAATGAGTTCTAAACGTTCATTTCCGTCATCATCCATTTCTTTGCTAATAATGGGTAAGGATTCAACTTCATAGAACATGGTTTTATATGCAGCATTATAAACCGATTCATTTGGTTCAAGATATATGATATGTGGCATCCGTGTCATAATCAAAGTAATGGGAAGGGATTCAACTTCTTTTCTTCCAATCATTGCTTTAATAAAATCCTTACGGGATACAACTCCAGAAAGATATTTGCCATCCACTACATATAAACTACCTGCATTTTTTGTAAACATTGTAATAATTCCATCGTAGATTGAAGTATTCTCGTCAACAATGGTTGGTTCGGATTGAATTTCCATTACACTGATGGTTTTAATATAGCTGCCAAGTATATGCAGAAGAGACCGACCGGTATAAAAATAGCCAACCTTACGTTTTGCTTCAAGAATCCCCATCATACTAAGAATTTTTAAATCAGGACGAATGGTGGCTCGATTCATATCAAGAATTTCAGCAATATCATTGCTTTTAACGGGTTGATTTTCTTTAACTATTTCGATAATCTTATTTTGTCGATCAGATAATTGCATTTTCAACCCCCATAAAAAGTGTATTTAACAGGATTAAGTATAGCACATATCCATGAAATGTAAACAGTTAAAATTTGTTTTTTTTGCATTTTGATAGCTTTTTATCAACTTTTGGTGTTGTAATCATTTTCATAGGGTAATTGATTGAGAAAGTCCTTCGAATATTTTATCACCAATCCGAGTGACGTTTTTCAAATCTTCCAGTTGGGTAAAATTACCATTTTTTTCACGATAGTCAATGATTCCCTGGGCAATCACATCGCCTACTCCCGGAAGTTTTTTGAGTTCTTCTAAATTAGCAGAATTAATGTTAATTAACCCGGTGGTGTTTGCTCCAGTAGTTTCAGGAACTTCGCCTACTTTAAAGATGTGAATCTTTTCCTCATCCTTGAGCTTTCTCGCAAGATTAATAGCGTTTACATCCGCTGTTTCGGTCAAACCCCCGGTAGCGTCCAATGCCTCAACCATTCGGGCATCTTTGCTTAATTCAACCACTCCCGGTTTGTTAACCGCCCCGGTAATATGAACAATAATTTTATCAGTCGAGGTATTATCGTTACTTGCAGTCACTACCTCTGCTCCTGAAACTGATAACTTGGTACCCTGGGACTGAGTCAAATTATACCACCCCCAAAAGAGTGCTGTTGCAAAAATAATTAAAAAAAGATAGACGATTTTATTTTTGTCAATTTTACCCATTTTATACGCCTAAGGGTTGCATTTCCCACCGTCCTTTTTTTATCATTCCATATTCTTTATACCCACAATCCATTAGAAAATCTTCTGTTTTGGAAAAATCAAAACTAATTTCATTAACTGAGTGGCTATCTCCGCTGATGGTGATTGGAATTTTTCGTCTGAAAAGCTCAGGAATGATCCAATCCGAAGGGTATCGACCAACACCGGGGACACGCAAATTAGCACCTGTGTTGATCTCAACCAAAGTTCCAGTTTCTGCAACAGCATCGAGACATTGAATAACAGCATCTTTATACCATTTTTCTTTATCATCGAAAAAGAAATGTTCCTGGTTGAATTTTTTAATAAGATCTAAATGTCCTAGAATATCAGGTTTGTAAGAAAGGATCATTCGAGCAATACCATGATAATAGGCTTCAATAAAATCCCTGGGATTATTTTTGTAGAACTTTTTAATACCCTGTGCAAAATTATCCTGGGATTCATCAATATATAAAACATTGTCGGAAAGTGTAGATCCGATGGTATGTATGGACATAATGGTGAAGTCCAGTTTTGAAATATTTTTTTTAGCTAAAGGACTAATATCATTTCGATCAATAAAATAATCAATTTCAAGGCCGCAATAAAGCTCAATGGATAAAGCATACTTTTCTTTAAGATAGGTCACATCTTTGAAATAATTGTCAAGATTTGATTCTTTCATTGTCCAGTCATTTTTAAAGGGCAATGACATATGGCTTGATAGGCCCATGCTCACCAGGCCAGCATCAATGCCAGCAAGAACCATTTCTTCTAAAGAATTTTTTCCGTCGCAATAATTTGAATGTACATGGTAGTTAGATCGTATCATATGTTTGCCTCCATGAACTGACTTCCTATGATTATATCACGCTTTTTATCAAAAAAGCAAATAAAAAACTGCCTCAAAGGCAATTTTATATTTATATTTTAACTATTTATAGGATCTTATTCAAGAAAATCTTTGTTCTCTCTTCTTTTGGATTTAGTAAGACTTCATCCGGTGTTCCTTGTTCACAAATTACACCTTCATCCATAAAGATAACCCGGTCAGCTACTTCTCTGGCAAAACCAATTTCATGGGTGACTATAATCATGGTCATCCCTTCTTCAGCTAAATGACGCATAGTTGCAAGAACTTCACCAACAAGCTCAGGATCAAGTGCTGAAGTCGGTTCATCAAACATCATAATTTTTGGTTCCATTGCTAAGGCTCGCGCTATGGCGACTCTTTGTTGTTGTCCACCTGAAAGTCGTGATGGATATTCATCCCTTTTTTCGGATAAACCAACGGATTCCAAAAGCACTAATGCTGTTTTTTCAATAATGTCTTTATTTATTTTTTTTACAATGGTGGGAGCCACAGTAATGTTTTGCATCACGGTTAAATGTGGAAACAGGTTAAAGTTTTGGAAAACCATTCCGAGTTCTGCACATAAAGCCTGTACTTTTGCTGGATCAATTTTCATTAAATCCTTATTCTTTTCACGTTTTTCAGTAAGTTCACCTTGAATATATACTTCCCCTGTGCTAATTCTTTCTAAATGATTAAGACAGCGCAGCATTGTACTTTTTCCAGAACCACTGGCTCCAATAATACAGACAACCTCTCCCGGTTGTATCTCTAAATTTATGCCCTTTAGAACTTCCAGATTTCCAAAAGATTTTCGGACATTTACTAATTTTATCATACTCATATTAATTCCTCTATCTTTCGTAAACTCCAAGTTTCTTTTCCATTTTATCAAAGACTACCTGTATAATGGTTGTTAAGAAAAGATAAATAGCAGCTGCATAAATATAATAAATCCAGCTCCCAGAGGCACTTGCCATGGTTTTAACTGTTCTCAATAAATCAAAAAGTGCAATGGTCGATACCAATGATGTATCTTTGAGTAATAGAATAAGTTCATTGCCCATTGGTGCAACCAATCGTTTAAAGGTTTGGGGAATAATTATTCTTGTCATTGCCTGTCGATAGCTCATTCCCAAAGCCTTCGCAGCTTCCATTTGTCCATTATCAATGGATTCAATTGCAGCACGAATAATTTCTGCAAGATATGCCGTTGCATTTAAAGAAAACGCAACATATGCACAAAGCATTGGATCGATTTGAAATGTCATTCCCGTTGCATCAAGATAAATGATGGGGATTGCATAATAAATAATAAATAATTGAAGTAATAATGGGGTTCCTCTGAAAAACCATATATAAAACCAGGAAAGGGCATTGGCCACTTTATTCTTGGAGATTCTTCCCAGTGCAACAATAACACCGAAAATCGCACCTACAATAATGGACACGATAGCAATTTCGAGGGTAACAATGGTTCCGTTTAGAATAGCCCATAATTGGGTTTCGTTTAACACGTTGATCTTCCCTTCGTCGTAAAAATAATTGAACATGCGTTCAAGTAAACATATGAATAGGACCTGTCACAGTATCTGTTACAAGTCCTATTCGATTTTCTTATTAAGTTCTAAATCTTAACTATTCAATAACAACAAGATTCTTATCAATGTTAGTAGACATATCTTTTCCAAACCATTTCATTGAAATTTCAGTTAATGTGCCATTATCCTGTAATTTTTTAATGGCGGTATTAATAGTTTTAGTCATTGCAGTATCTTCTAAACGTGCCGTAATACCAATGGGTTCATTGGTTAAAATATCTGAGCTTACTACGTAAAGATCTGGATTTTGAGCCACATAGTACATAGCAACGCCGTAATCTGTTATAACATTATCGATTTGTTTGCCTTGAAGTGCGGCAAATGCATCTAACATACCATCAAATTTTTTGATTTCAACATTGACGCCATCTTGGGTTTTTAATTTTTCAGCTGCAATATCTGCAGTAGTTTGGATCTGGGCACCTAAAGTTTTTCCTTCAAGTTCCTTAAAAGTCGTTACTGGAGCCGCATCTTTTCTGGAAACAAGAACAATACCGTTGGCTACATAGGGATCAGACATACTGAATCCAGCTTGTCGTTCAGGTGTGATACTTGTGCTGGAAATAATAACATCATATTGTTTTGCATTAAGCCCATTAAATATACCATCCCAGGCAACGGTTTGGAATTCTGGTTTTACCCCTAATTCTTTAGCCAGAGCATTTGAGAAATCAATATCAAACCCAACTAATTCATTTTGGTCATTTCTAAATTCCATGGGAAGATAAGTATCATCCACACCAATACTTAGTACGCCATCCGCCAAGGGATCAACAGCCGCTGTTTTGCTTCCAGAGGAACAACCGGAAAGAACAAGTGTAAATACCATCATCACAACAACTGATAAAACCAAAAGTTTTCTTTTCATATTTTCTCCTTTTCTACTTCCTAATGTGGTTGTATTATATATTATTTTGTAACCATTAACAAGTTTTTTTGAAATGCAGCCATTAATTTTTTTTTATAAATATTACATGAATATCGTCTTTATGCATTAATATTTAAGCAAATTGGATTATATATGCGAGCATCTCATGTTTATGAAAAGGTCTGAAGAAAAATCCCAATGATATTTAATCCTCCCAGCCAAGCTCCCAGTGAACTGCCAAGATTTGCAAAAACAACCACCATCAGTATTTTTGTCACCTTATTTCGCCAAAGCCCTTTAAGACTTTTCAGATCTTTAGGCAATGATTCAAAATCTTCAACTTTTGGTTTGCGCATATAAGACTCTGTCATTCCAGCAAACCAACCCGATGCAAGCAAAGGATGCAGTGTCGTAATCGGTGCTGCAACAAAGGCTGTGAGCGCCGATAGGATATGTCCTCCGGCCAGCAGTGTTCCCAGGGCTGAAAGAAGACCGGTCCAAAGGATCCAGGATTTTGCCTGTTCCCACCCGGAACTGGGGTTAACAATAAAAGTGGCTACCACTAATCCGACTATGATCACAGGAATCATCCAGCCGAGAATTTTACCTGCGTTGGATTTTGGAGGAATCACTTCTAATTTTTCAATATCCTGATCTTTATAAATTTCTTCTTTAATTCCATTAATGTGAGCAGCACCAAGCACAGCAACAATCTTGTCTCCCGGTGCATTCTTGATCTTATAGGCCAGGTATTGATCCCGTTCGTCAACAAGATAGCGTTTAACTCCTTTAAAGGCAGAGCCCATTTCTGATAATGCGGCGCTGAGCATATCTTCAGATTTCAGATTTTCTAAATCCTCTTCTGTGATCTCCTGATCGTCCACAACACTGAGAATAATTGAAAATAGCAGCTTTGTTTTTTCCCATAGGCTGCACCCTCTCCAAATCCGATTAAAAGTAACTTGGATGCTGCGGTCGGCCAACACCAACTCAGCTCCATATTCCTTGGCACAGGCAATGCCTTCCATCATTTCCTGACCTGATTCGATTCCAAACTGTTCAGCTAATTTTCTTTGATAGTTTGCAAGTAAAATATTCGCAAATAAAAATCCGGCCCGTTTACTTTTTATTATTTGTACAATATCGGTATTGGACCATTTATCTTTTTGATTTATGGCTTCAAAGCGTTGGGCATCAAGTTCAATACAAACTGAATCCGGCTTTTCGCTTTTTATGGTTTCCCTAACTTCTTCAACACTATTTTTAGAAACGTGGGCTGTTCCAATGAGAACAATTTCTTTTCCATTGACTTGAAGTCGGGTAATATTACTAGATTCCAATGAACTTCCTTTCTGGCTTAATCTCAAATTTAATAGAGAATTAAATCAATCAACGTTTTCGAATCCAGGCCATTAATATAATTTTCCAGTTCGATTCCTTCAAGCAAAGGAATTAAGGCTTCTTCATTGGGTTTAATTCCCACAAACAGTGCCTCTAATTCCTGTATGTCTCCATTACCAAAATAATCCCCAAAAATACGAATTTCCTGAATATTTCCCTTTTCAACCTGAAGAAGAATGGTTATCAGTCCAAAATCACATTTCCGTTCTTTTCTCAAATTATACTCTGGCGATCGGCCATAATTCCATTCCCAGGTAGCATACTTTTCGTCCCTAAGAATCTCAATGGCCTTTAAATCTTTTTCATCAAGAAATATTTCCTGTAGATTTTCATCTTTAAACATAAATTTCAACAAGGCTTTTTTGAAATCATCCAGGGAATAGTTTTCATCCAAATAGTCCGAAATATTGGTGATCCGGCTTTTTACTGATTTAATTCCCTTTGACTCAAATTTATCTTTTTTCACTTTTAAAGCACTTTGAATCGTAGACAGCTTTGAATTAAACAGGATGGTTCCATGATGGAGAATTCTTCCTTTTTTAGCATACTGGGAATTGCCGGAAAACTTTTTACCGTCAATGGCAATATCATTACGACTATTAAATTCAGCATTCACCCCAAGTGATTGAAGAGCATCCACCAGTGGCCGTGTGAAAGTCTTAAAATCAAAGGGGTCTTTTCCCTGATCATTAACAATAAAAGTAAAGTTAAGGTTCCCCAGATCATGATAAACTGCACCACCGCCTGAAAGCCGACGAACCACTTTAATATTATTGGCTTTTACATATTCCTGATTCACTTCTTCAATGGTATTTTGGTGCTTGCCTACAATCACCGCATTGTCGTTTTGCCATAACAAAAAATAGCTCTCGTTTTTATCCATCTGGTTAAAAACATACTCTTCAAACGCAAGATTTATTGTCGGGTCTGTTTCTTTCCAATTAATATATTTCATCTAAACCTCTAAGTTGATTCTAAGACTCAATTGGAGCCACTGAACCCCGAATGATAACTTCATGGGGTACAAATACATTCTTAACCGTTTGTTCTTCTTTTTCACACATTTTTATGAGCATTCGCGTGGCAATGGCTCCAATATCATACATGGGCTGTGCGACTGTGGTTATCTGAGGTCTTGTCCACTCAGCAATCCAAAAGTTATTAAAACCGCAAATACTAATATCTTCCGGTATTCTTTTCCCTTGTTCTTCAGCATATCGAATGGCTCCAAGTGCAATTTGATCATTAAAACAGAAAACGCAGGTAAAATCAACCCCTGAATTTAAGGCTTCTTCCATCATATGATAGCCACCGGAAAGACTGAGTTTAGCCTCTAAAATCCGAGAATCATCAAAGTCGATGTTCCATTCTTTAAAAGCTCTTTTAAACCCTTTTTTTCTTTCCTGATATATATATCCTTGTTCAACTTCATCAAAGAAAATAAGAAATTTTCGATGACCCATTTTTAAGATATCGATTGCCAGTTCATAGGCTGCAACTTCATTATTAATCAATACACCACTTAGGAATCCGCTATTATCAGGAATACACCCTAAAACAACTTCACTGGGAGCATTGATCAATTCTTTTTGCATTTCTTCGCTAAGGTCTTTTCCAACATAGATAATACCATCACATTGTTTCTCGATTAATACATCCAGGGCTTTTCTTTCCTTATCAGGATCAAAGTCCGTATTAGTCAAAATAATATTATAATGGTAAATACCGCAGACATCCTCTGCTCCCCTGACAATTTGTGTATAGTAAGGATTTGTAATATCTGGGATCATAATCCCAATGGTATTGGTTCTTTGAATTTTAAGACTTCTTGCAATGGCATTTGGCTTATAACCGGTTCTTTTTATTGCTGCCAAAACACGCTCACGTGTTTCTTCATTGACTAACGGAATATTATTGACTACTCGTGAAACAGTGGCTACTGAAACATTGGCTTCTTTAGCAACATCTACGATTTTAACTTTCATCTTGACACCTCTCAAATTTTATTTATTTAGAGAAAAAGGGACATCTTAATTACATTTCTCTGTTTCTTTAATCGCTTCTAATATTAAAGCCGGTGCACGTCGGCATTTTTCTTCTGAAACAGCACAGGGTGCAAAACGCAGTCCCCTACCCAGGGCAACAACAAAGGTATTTTTTTCCATTAATTTGTCGCTCACTTCTTTTGGATGGCCACAGGGAATGCTAATAAAAAAGCCATCACAATAGGTTACCAGTTCTAAATCAATCTTCTTGGCTTCTTCTACAAATGCCGCAGCTCGACGTTTAAGAATACACTTGTAAAAGCTTTGTTCCGCCATGGCCTGAGCATGAAGCTCCTCATTGCTGAAGATTTTTGTGATTGTTTCCATGGCACCACGAGTACCGTTTGACCAACTGCCTCGGTTTGAATAGGTACAAGTATTGACAAACTCCTGGGCAATATCATCAGTAGGAGCCACGCAAATAATCGCGCCATTTCTAAGTCCATACATGGTATAACTTTTTGATGTGCTAAAAGCGTACAAAATCAGTACATTATTCGGCATTCCGCTGAGAAGTTTCATGAAATTTCTGGCATCTTCTCCTTCACCGGCAAAATCAATGTAGGCGAGATCCACTAATATGATGATTTTAGAATCCGGTTGATCCTTTGCTGTTTCTGTGATGAAGGCAACAATCGCTTTCCATTCATCATCAGAAATAGTATAACCGGTAGGATTATGAGCCGGGGTATTTAATACTGTTAATACTCTTTTTTGCTTTTCTAAAAGCTCAAGAACACCTTTTTTGTATGCTTCAAGATTAAACGTTCCCTTTTCATTATACATTGGAAAGGTTTTTACTTCCCGTCGATTTTCATGGGCAATGGTTTTGTAAGGAGCCCAATACCAATCGGTAAGAAGGATGGTATCTCCAAATTCAGTATAATTATAAAAAGCATGTCGTACCGCACCAGTACCGCCTGGGGTTGCAATGGAACGTATATAACCTTCTGGTTTACAGGTCATAAAGCATGCTTCAATGATTTTTTCAAGAAAATCCGGCTGCCCTGCAAGTCCTGCATACCCTGCAATTAAATGATTGGGTAAGGTTTTTAGAGTATCATAAACTGCTTTAAATGTTACCAGTTCCCCATTATCATCCATTAGTGCTCCAATGGTTGAGTTAATCACGGCTTCAGATCCGCATTCTCTGCTTCGTTTTGCTGCCTCTCCGGCGATTCTGAAGATAGGATCTGTTCCATCCTCTCTTACTGATGATGCAATAACCATTTGTGCTTTTTTCATTTTTACCTCCAATGAAATTCAGATTTTATGCGCGAATTTTTTTCTTTCCGTTTCATATAAATTGTTTCCCCAGGTATCAATGACCACAATGGCCGGGAAATCTTCAACTTCAATTTTTCGTATTGCTTCAGTTCCAAGATCCTCATAGGCAAGAATCTCAACAGATTTAATACAACTCTGCAATAAGGCCCCAGCACCGCCAACGCACCCAAAATAAACACCATCGTGGCTCATCATGCTATTGATAACACGCTCACTGCGATTTCCTTTACCAATCATTCCACCAAGTCCGTTTTCCAAAAGCTCTGGGGTGTAAATATCCATTCGTCCACTGGTGGTAGGTCCGGCGGATCCAATAATTTCACCAGGTTTTGCCGGGCATGGTCCTACATAGTAGATGATTTCATTGGTAAAATCTACTGGAAGGGGTATTCCCTTTTCCAAACCTTCAATCATCCGTTTATGGGCTGCATCTCGGGCAGTATAAATGATTCCTGAAATTCGGACATGATCTCCTGCTTTAAGCTGTTTGCGAATCTTTTGACTTAAAGGAGTTTTTAAATTAATCACAGACATTTTACAACTCCCTTTCTACATGACGATTAACATAACAGGAAATATTCACAGCAACAGGTAAACCTGCAATATGGGTTGGAAAAACCTCCACATTTACCCCAAGAACTGTATTACTTCCCCCTAAACCCATGGGGCCAATGCCCAGTGCATTGCATGCCTCAAGCAAATAATCTTCGAGGTTTTCAATATGATCTTTGGGGTGGTGACGACCTAAAGGCCGAGTCAGAGCTTCTTTGGCGAGAAGTGCTGCTTTTTCCATGGTACCGCCAACACCAACACCCACAACAATGGGTGCACAAGCATTGGGACTGCCCCGTTCCACGGTATCCAATACAAATTTTATGACGCCCAACATACCATCTGAAGGTTTTAACATTTTAAGGGCACTGGTGTTTTCGCTGCCAAAACCCTTAGGGAGTACTTTTAGTCTAAGTTGATCTCCGGTTACCACTTTGTAGTGAATAACAGCCGGGGTATTATCGTTTGTATTTTCCCTGATAAAAGGATCTGAAACCACTGATTTTCGAAGATACCCTTCTTTATATCCTTTGGCAACACCCGTTTGAAGGGCATCTTCAAGGCTTCCGCCTTCAATGGTCAGGTCCTGTCCAAAAGACACATAGATAACAACCATCCCAGTATCCTGACAAATTGGAATGCCTTTTTTTGCTGCAATATCAAAATTTTCAATCATGTTTTCAAGTATTTCTCTACCATTGGCTGATACTTCTGTGGATTCTGCAATGCAAACTCCTCTCAGCATATCTTCTGATAGAAAAATATTGGCTTCGATACACATTTCTGCAACCGTATCGATGATTTTTTGAGTATGAATTGTTTTCACTTGGTCTCCTTATTTTTCACTGTCTTTTAATCTTTGATCTGCTTCATCATTAAGGTCTTCTTCAATGGCTTTCGCCTTATCTTTTCCAACTCTAATGGAATGTATGGATAAATAGATGCCTCCGAAAAGAATAATAAAGTAGAAGGTAATAAATCGCCAGAGAATCATGGCAACTGCAGTATTTCCCGGACCGTAAATAGGCCCAAATATTAATAAAAAGCCGGCTTCAGCTCCTCCTGATGCACCTGGTGTGGGCAATAAGGCCACTGCTACATAGAGAATCGCCTGAAGTGAAATAATGGTTATGGCATTGGTGTCACTTAATCCCAATGATCGATAAACCCAATAATTAATTGAGTAGAAAATCAATATTTGAACAATTGAAATTAAAAATAATTTCAATGTCTGCATTTTATGACTTTTTAATGCCTCAATGGCTATTGTGTATTCTCCTATAAAATGATTTACTTTTTCGTAATATTTTTCCTTATTTTTTAAAATGTGCAGTTTTAATAAAAGCTTTACACAACCAATCATAATGGTCTTCGCCGCCTTAGGACTAAATGCCAGAATGAAAATAAGAACAACTCCGGCGATATTGACAGCCAGGCCAATACCAATAAGCCACTTAGCTGCATCAAGGCTGCGGTGAAGGGATGTGATACTAAAAATGGTCGCTATGATTGCCAGAAAGGTAACGGTCACCTGATATAATGCATATTTTTGAACCAGCACTGCTGTACCGGCCCCAAAGCCATAGCCTTTTTTGGACATTTCATACAACTGAAGGGGTTGTCCACCAGTCGCACTGGGTGTAATAAGGTTATAATACTGACCAACAACGGTCAGTGTCCATGCAAACGGAATTTTCTCATTGGGATTTTCCCGCCTCATGAGGATTAATAACATATAAGTTTCTAAAATAAAATAAATAAAGACACAGCCGATGCCAAGGAGTAAATAGCCGATTTTTGCTTGTTTTATGGTATTGACAAAGGTTATGGGATCAACCTGGGTTAAAATAACCAAGGCTGTGGCTCCAATTAAAAAAACAAAAAATATATAGTTGGAATACTTTTTAAAAAATTTTGAAAACCATTTTTTATTTTTCTTTTCAATTTGATCCATATTTTCCTACCTATTCCAATTTCAACAATTAGTGGTATTATAACATACTGTTGCTGCAAAGTAATGAAATTTTCAGTTATTTTCATGAATTTTCATAACTAAATATGACCCGGTAAATTATGCTGCTCTGGGGCTTCAAAATGCCCAAATCAATTCTTATAGCATCCAATTAAGCTGATTAACCCCGGCTAAGTATTGGTAACCAAACCGATGATCCTAAAGCTAATGCTTATTTTCCACTTGGTTCACTTAATTTATCATTTTCTTCGATGAGATGATCGACCCCATGAGAGAGTGCTTCTCCAATGTGTTTCGCTTTATCTTTTCCCATTTTAATGGAATGAATGGATAAATAAGCGGCTCCAAACAGTAGAACAAAATAAAAACTAATGATCCGCCAGAGAATCATGGCTATAGGGGTATTCCCCGCACCATATATTGGGCCAAATATTAATAAAAAGCCTGCTTCCGCTCCTCCGGCAGCACCGGGTGTTGGTATAAAGGCCACTGCTACATAAAGAATTGCCTGGAGAGAAATAATGGTTATAGCATTTGTCCCACTTAATCCCAAAGATAAATAAACACAATAATTAACTGAATAAAAAATGATCATTTGCACAATGGAAATCAAAAATAATTGAAAAGTTTCCCGTTTTTCACTCGCTAGGGATTTGATGGCTATTTTATATTCACCTAAGAAATGATCGACTTTTCTATAATATTTTCCCCGATCTCTCAGGATATGCAATTTCAGCAAAAGCTTAACACAACCTAATAGAATTCTTTTTGCAGCCTTTGGATTGTAAATCAGAATAAAAATCAGAATTACTGCTGCAACATTTAAAATAAGACCAATAACAATCAGCCATTTTGCCGCATCCAGGCTATGGTGTAGTTCTGCAATGCTAAAAATAGTCGCAGCTATTGCAAGAAAGGTAATGGCTACCTGGTAGAGTGCATATTTTTTAACAAGAACTGCCGTACCGGCTCCAAGGCCATAGCCTTTTTTAGACATTTCATATAACTGAAGGGGTTGCCCGCCAGAAGAACTGGGATCAAGAAGATTATAATACTGACCAACCATCATTAATGTAAATGCAAATGAAAATTTTTCATTTGGCTTTTCCCGTTTCATGAGCTGTAATAACATAAAAGCCTCCAAAAGCCAATAAACAAAGATGCAAATAATTCCTAAAAGCAAAAATACCGGCTTTGCTTCTTTTATGATATTAACCCAGGTTACCGGATCAACCTGGGTTAATATAATTATGGCTGTGACCCCAACGATAAAAATAAAGAATACCACATTGGAATATTTCTTTAAAAATTTAAAAAGCAAACCCTTCTTTTCCATTTCTTTTTCTTTCATTTTTGCCTACCATTTCTATTTGATATAAATGCAGATATTATATCATACTGTTGTTCCTGAGCAATGAAAATTTCAATTGTTTGCATTAATATCCAACACTTAAACAAGACCAGGAAAGTTGTGCTGTCTCAGGGCTTCAAAAAGAACAATGTTTACAGCATTGGAAAGATTAAGAGAACGGGCTCTTTCATGATTTCTCATGGGAATTCTAAACCGGTTTTCGGGGTAAGCCTCATGAATTTCACTGGGAAGCCCTGCGGTTTCCTTTCCAAACATAAGGTAGGCATTCTTGTCAAATTCAATGGCATCGTAAAATTTTTCCGCTTTTGTGGTTAAAAGGTATAGCTCAATATTTTTGTTTTTCTCGGTAAAATCTTCAAAAGATTCATAGACATGTAAGTCAAGCAGATCCCAGTAATCGAGGCCTGCACGTTTCAAATGCTTTTCATCCAGAGAAAAGCCCAGGGGCTTAATCAGATGTAAGGTAGTTTGTGTTGTAGCACAGGTTCTGGCGATGTTTCCAGTATTTTGGGGGATTTCAGGTTGATAAAGCACAATATTCATATTAAACCTTTCATTGTTCACACTTTTCTATTTTGTAGTATTAATCGATAAAAAAGTTCAATTACTCGTTTTTTTTCATAAAATCTAATTTTAAATCAGCTTTTATGAAAAGCAATCGTGTATTTGAACTTTTTAGACTTTATTAATCCGCAGATAAATTCTACTTCAGAGAATCAGCTCTGTGGTTATTTTTTTTCGACTCTGGTTTGAGGCTTGTTC
>Ga0209125_1000647_pt1 | contig 41950 bp, 40 predicted proteins | sample BarGraIncub1131A_FD_184503 | JGI IMG/M metagenome (GOLD analysis project Ga0209125, IMG submission 184503) | Arctic peat soil microbial communities from Barrow, Alaska - Barrow Graham LP Incubations 11-31A (SPAdes) (version 2) | ecosystem: Environmental > Terrestrial > Soil > Wetlands > Peat... | reverse complement strand
GGTTCCAAGATAAAGTGCTTCTATACCAAATCTTTCAACTCCACCATGTTTTATATCTATAACTTCTCTAAGTCCTACTGAATGTTCATCTTCACCTACAGTAGCTGCGGCAACTTTTATTGGGTGCTCTTTTACATAATCTTTCATAACTTGATTTGACAGCACTTTCCTTCTCTTAGGCAGTACTAACTCATCTCGTTTTACAGGAGTAAAATCACAAATACCTTTAATTTCTACAAGACAACCTTCTGCTTTTTGTAGAACTTGTTTATGAAGAACTTCAACATTTATTAAGTTCATTCTTTTACCCATTTCAAGAGCTGCTGCTTCAGCAATTTGTTCATTTTCTGGAATAAATAGGGTTATTTTTACATATCCATCTTTTGCCCATTGAACTTCAGGGATGATAGTACCATCCTCTTTAACTTTTTCCATTCTCTTAAATACATTATCATTTTCATCTAATTCATCAATATATTGAATTTTGGAATGGTTGCATAAGGTACATTCTGAAATAGCATCGCAAGGTTTTTTATATTCACTTGGAACATTATTAAATCCAAAATGACCACAAACTGGTGCGAAATAATCACTGTCTCTTAAAACTATTGTGTCAACAGCATCTCCGCCATTCATCTTTCTTGCAATACCATCATCATTTCTTTCTGGATACTCGCCTGAATCTATAAAGAAACCTGCATCAACTGATTTAAAATATCCGCCTACTTCTATCATTTCTTCAAGGAACAATATGGCTCTTTCTTCTAGTTCCCTAGCCTTTTCAGGTAAATAACCAGTCTTCTTAAGTTCTATCATATCCATTAGACCATCCATACCTAAAAATGACTGTTTTGCAGTATTTATAGCATGAATATTATTATAATGCCATGGAACATTACGTCCTTCATCAGGAGTTATAGTACTTTGAATATCAACTGAAGTTAATTCTGAAATTAACAAATTCAATGTATGACCAACTGTAGCTTCTCTTTCACAAGATTCTACATATTTTGTATTCATCTGTGCTCTCATTTTATACTTTTTAAAGAAATGTCTTAGTGCAACTGCGTAAGGCAAATCATATCTCATACAAGGAGCTGGTGCTGAAGTTGGTGGTACAGTAGATAGTGCAATATTTTCTGGTTTCATTCCTACCAATTCTGAAAAACAAGAATTTATAGCATGTTGTACCATAAGCTCTGGCATTACTTTATAACCTTTCATAGCTGTTGCATTTGCATTATGAGCACCATCTATTTGAAGTATATTTGCCCAGGACATTACACCTTTTGCAACTGCAGCATCTACAAAGGATCTATACATATTAATATTTCTATAAAGTACATTGTATTGAGGATCTTGATGAGCTCCATTAACGCCTTCTTCTGCGAACATAACTGCTACATCAGGACCAGCCACACCAGATACATAGGAATGGAAATTAATTCTTCTTCCTACTTCTTCTTCAATTAAATCTATAGCTTTTCTTGTTGCCCTAACTTCTTTTCTTGTTATTGGAACGCCACCTATACCTTCTGGGCTTCCTTCAAGTAATCCATCAAAGTGACTTTGTCCCATTGTCCTTATAACCATTAAATGATCTGCACCATGCCAAGCTGCCATTCTCATTCTTCTTAAATCATCTTCGAATCTTCCTGAAGCTATTTCTGTGGTAATAACAGGTCTTGGTTGTGGGTCTATACCTTCAAAGCTTCTTGCTGCTGGAAGGCCATGGCTTTTCTTTAGTGGAGCTGATATTTCATGGTAGGTGAATTCTCCTACTTTTCCTTCTTTATTTTCTTCTCTCCAGTGCCAGCCTCTCCATTTCGGTTCATACTTATCTAAGTCTTTTAATATTTCTTCTACATTAAGCTTTACATTTTCTTCTAACCTTTCAACCATTACTTGTCACTTCCCTTCATTTTTTCTGAGATGATATCCCAGCCTATTCCTTTAGCCAACTCTTCTCCTGCTTTAAGGTAATCCATATTCTTTAATTTTGCATAAGTTAAAATAACATTTCCAACGCCTTTTCCAAGTAAATTGTACTTTGTACCATAATCAATTAATGGTTTTGCCTGTAAACTTGAAAATCCCATCCTGAGTACTACAGACCTCTCAATAGCTGGAGACGTATGAGTATATGCTAAATCAACAATAGGTTTTACAATTTGCTCAGTTAAGTTCCAAAATCTGTCGTATAATTGTTCCTCGGTAAGTCCTTTTAAATGTTCTCTTCTTTTCTCAAAATCATCTTCTCTTTTCATAAATTAATTTCCTCCTAACATATTTAGATACTTAACATATTTCAATATTATGGTGTTTTAATATTTCAACTACTTTTTCTCTGCTAAGTTTTGTTTCTAAGGATAGAAACTCAATATCAACCTGTTCCGCTTTATTTTCTGTTAACTTATTAACCGCATTTTTCATATAGGAATTTTTTAGACCTTCCATGTCCAAATCTGTGACTGAAACTTTTGAAGGATGAGATGGAATTACTATATTTTCACCAGGTATTTGCTCTTTAGGATCACCTACGTAAACTTTAATTCCATTATCTTTAGCAAAATTAAGCTGAGGTATTAAATGTTTTCCAGCTCCTGTATATTCAGTCTCTTGGACAATTATTATGGCATCATCTTCATACTCCTGAGCAATTGCAAATGCTGCTACGAGAGATGTATTTCCTGCTGGTCCTCTTTCTAGGCCTTCAAGCTGAGCTAATATTTCAGTCATCCAAAATACTTCACCTTGAGTGGTAGTTACATATCTATCCAAATACCTTAGTGGTCTAGCAGCACTTCTAGGTACATCTGATCTATCCGGATTTGTTACAAAGGGAATTCCAAAACCTGTATGGCCTGTTGTAAAGGATTTCTTATTAAAGTCTATGTCTGATGCCATATGAAGACCTGAAAGATCAACTGAGGCTCCTATTATTTTTGTTTTCACAGCACCGGCCTTAATAAGTCCTCTTGCTGTACCAGTAACATTTCCACCACCTGCATTAGTTATAACCACTGCCTCAGGATCTTTACCAAATTTTTCTCTACACTGCTCAGCTATTTCATAGCCTAGTGTTTCTACGCCTGCTACGCCGTAGGAGGAATACAAGGAAGCATTATAATATCCTGTATCTTCAAGTATTTTTAGGTATGTATAAAATAATTCAGGTCCTACAGAAAGTCTAATAACTTCTGCTCCAAAGCCCTCACACTTTCTTGCTTTTTCTAATATTTCTGGCTGTCCTACTTTTCTTGAATCAAAACATTCGTTTGCTATTATACATTTAAGACCTCTGATGTTTGCTTGTGACGCAACTGCAGCACCATAATTACCTGAAGTAGCTGCTCCTACGCCTTTGTACCCTCTATTCATTGCATCAAATACAGATATTGATGCTCTTCTGTCTTTAAAGCTTCCAGATGGGTTGCAACTTTCATCCTTTACAAATATTCTAGCCGCGTGCCCAGTTTTGGAAACCTTTCTAGCTAGCTTTGTAATGTTTTTTAATTCTATTAGTGGTGTATTTCCTACTCCCACCTCTTTTTGAATTTCTTTAACTTCCTCTAAACAATATCCAACATCCTTCATCAATCCTTCATAATCGAAGGAAAGCTTGCCGGTTTCATATTTGTTATAGTCTATTCCTATAGATTTAAGAATTATTTCATTCTTACGCTGCATAAGCTTTTCATATTTACTCACCTTTTATTACCTCCTATTAAAACTATGGTTAAAAATAATTATTCTATTTTGCTAATATTTCCCTAGCTTGTTTTCCTATATTGCTTATCTCATCAACATATTTACCATAGGTATGATAATAACCTGGCTCTATTTCAACAATTGTGCCTTGAGTAATTCTACCTATATTAGTTTCAACTTTTACCTCACTGCCTAATTCACAATCACTAAGGCACTTTCCGCGTGTCCAACTTTTAAGCGGCGTTTTCTTTGTCTCATCTGGTATATTCGTAGCCCTATCTTCAGATATTAAAACGGTTTCTTCTACTTCAACCCAGGTGCCTTTTTTAATCATAATTTTTACCTCCAAATTTAAAATTATTATTGAGCATACTTTAATTAATATAAAGCAAGTTCTGTGCCAAATAGAAAACACATGTGTTTAAGCCATTGCTTAAATACATGTGTTTTACTATTTGCAAAATATTCTGCATTATTTTTATTGTACAGAATTAAAATCTGTAAATTGTAGCACTCCCAGTGTTTTCCGGAGCTACGCCCTATGCAAAATATTTTGCATACATAGCAAATAATCTTGCTTATTCTTCTAATATTTTATGTATCTTTATCTTATATTGAAGATTTTGTCTTGAAATACTAAGTTCTCTAGCCGCTTTACTTACATTAAAATCATTCTTTTTTAACATTTTTTCTATTATGGACTTTTCAATATCACTCATATAATTTTCTAAATCAAAGTTTCCCTTATTATTCGTAATAATGTCTTGAACATTAGTACAATTATCATTTGCTATTCTAAAATCAAAATAGTTTTCTGTTAAAATGGAGTTATAGTCTGCCATATTTATTGCAGATTCAATAACATTTGTTAGCTCGCGTATGTTTCCAGGCCAATTATATTGTTGAAGTTTTTTCATCATAACTTCATCAATACCTCTTATATTTTTATAGAGAATTTTGTTATATTTTTCAATTAGCTTATCTACAAATATAGGAATATCATCTATTCTATCTCTTAGTGGAGGTATATTTATTCTCAGTACACATAACCTATAATAAAAATCTTTTCTTAATTTTCCACTTTCAATAAGTTTCGCTGGTTCCTCATTTAAGGTAGCTATTATTCTTACATCAATATCTATACTTTTAGTTCCCCCTATAGGCCTTATATAACCTTCTTGAAGTACTCTTAATAGTTTAGATTGAAGATAGGGTTCTAATGAATTAACTTCATCTAATAAAATAGTTCCGTGATTTGCTTGTTCAAACAATCCTTTTTTATTCTCTGCCCCTGTAAAACCGCCCTTTTCTGTGCCAAAAAGCATTCCCTCTAGTAGTAGAGCAGGAATAGCTGCACAATTTATAGGTATAAAAGGCTTATCTTTTCTTACCCCTCCATAATGAATACTTTGAGAAAAAACTTCTTTCCCTGAGCCAGTTTCTGCATATAATAGTACAGATGAACTTGACATACTAGCTTTTTTAGCTTTGTCTATAGCAATTTTCATAGTAGGATTATCACCATATATATCATTAAAAGTATAATGGCTATAAAGCTTCTTGTCCAGATTTTGCAATTTACAAATGTTTTCTGTTAGTTCCTTTAGTTGAGTCATATCTTTTGCTATTTCAATCACTGCTATAACCTTATTATCTAGAGTTACTGGCACAGTAGTATTTATAGTAGTGACTTTTTTCTTATATCCATTACCATAATGTTGTATTAAACCTACAATTTTTTCACCTGTCTTTAATACATTCATAAGGGTGGAATCATCATCTTTTACATCCTCTAGATACTCACTAACCTTTTTACCTATTACTTCACCAGGCTCTACCCCTTCTACTTTTCCCATGGCACTATTGTAATATATAGTTTTGCCTTCACTATCTACTACCTGAATTCCTTCCTCCAAATTCTCTAGTAGACATGCTAATATCTTTTCTGCCGTTGGAATTTTACTATCCATATTACCCCTCCCTAATGGAGTATTTACACTTTAAATTAATTATACCACATGGAATTATATTATAATTTTTTTTGCAACTTAAAAACTACCAAAATATAATATTACATTTCGATAGTTTCTCTAGCTAGCTAAATATTACGTTCCATAATTACTTGACCTGGAATCACAGTTAGTTTATTATAACTGTTCCTGCTGTTCCATCTATTGCTTCCCTAGCTTTGCCTAGGGATGTTATGATTGCTTTTCTACCTTTTTTTGCCTCAACGAAGGTAAGAGCTGCTTTTATTTTTGGGAGCATGGAACCAGGAGCAAAATGTCCTTCTTCAATATAGATTTTAGCTTCTTCTACAGTTATTCTTGAAAGATTCTTTTGATCAGGCTTACCAAAGTTAATAGCAACTTGTTCAACTGCTGTAAGTACAACCAATGCATCAGCATTTAGTAATTCTGCTATTTTACCAGAAGCAAAATCTTTATCTATTACTGCTGCTACCCCTTCAAGAACTCCATTACCCTTATCAATTACAGGTATACCTCCTCCACCAACAGTTATAACAACATGTCCAGCTTCAACTAATGTTTTAATAATAGGTTCTTCAACTATAGCTTTTGGAAGAGGAGACGCCACTACTCGTCTCCAGCCTCTATTTGAATCTTCCTTCATTACATATCCCTTTTCAGTCATTAATTTCTTAGCCTGCTGCTCTGTAAAGAAAGAACCTACTGGTTTAGTTGGATTCTTAAACCCTGAATCATTCTCATCAACTATTACTTGAGTAACTATTGTTGCAATTTCCTTATTTACGTCTCTTTTTCTCATCTCTGTCCTAATACTTTGTTGCAGGTGGTATCCTATATAGCCTTGACTCATAGCACCACATTCAGGAAAAGGCATTATTGGGTTATTTTCATTTATTAAAGCTGCTGCTTCATAAGTAGCTACAAGTTGACCTACTTGAGGTCCATTACCATGAGCAACAATCACTTCATGACCCTCCTCAATTAAATCAACAATAGCTTCTGAAGTTTGTCTTGCAGTTATTAACTGTGCTTCTGCAGTAGTATCCTTAGGGTTTGCTTGAAGGGCATTCCCTCCAAGTGCGATTACTATTCTTGCCATATTAATTTCTCCTTTTATATTATATATAGAATATAATTTATTTTAGGCTATTCACCAAGTGTTGCAACCATAACTGCTTTGATTGTATGCATTCTGTTTTCTGCTTCATCAAATACTATAGAATGTTCACTTTCAAATACTTCATCTGTAACTTCTAAACCTTCAAGACCATATTTTTCAAATACATCTTTACCTACAATCGTCTTTAAATCATGAAATGCAGGTAAACAATGCATGAATTTAACATTTTTATTTCCTGTTAATTTAATCATTTCCATATTTATTTGATATGGTCTTAATATTTTGATTCTTTCTGCCCAAACTTCATCTGCCTCTCCCATTGATACCCAAACGTCTGTATATAGTACATCTGCGTTTTTTACTCCAGCTGCTACATTATCTGTAATAGTAATTTTTGCTCCTGTTTCTTTAGCAATTTCATTACATTTTTGAACTAATGTTGTTTCTGGGAATAAGCTCTTTGGTGATACAATTCTAAAGTCCATACCCATCTTAGCTGCACCTATCATCAATGCATTTGCCATGTTGTTTCTTCCGTCTCCAGCATATACAAACACAATGCTACTTAATGGTTTGTCAAAGTGCTCTTTTATAGTTAGAAAATCTGCAAGAATTTGTGTTGGATGGTCTTCAGTTGTTAATCCATTCCATACAGGTACTCCTGCATATTTAGCTAATTCTTCAACCACTTCTTGTCCATATCCTCTGTATTCTATACCATCATACATTCTTCCAAGAACTCTTGCTGTATCTGCTACAGATTCCTTTTTACCAATTTGAGTTCCTGTAGGTCCTAGATAAGTTACATGAGCTCCTTGGTCTAGCGCACCTACTTCAAAAGCACATCTTGTTCTTGTGGAGCTCTTTTCAAATATTAAAGCAATGTTTTTACCTTTTAATGTCTGTCTTTCTGTACCTGTATACTTAGCTCTTTTTAAATCCCTAGCTAGATCTAAAAAGTAGTTTATTTCCTTTGGAGTAAAGTCCATCAAAGTTAAAAAGTTTCTGTTTCTTAAGTTAAACATAATAAATTCCTCCTAATGTTTTTAAAATTTCTAGTATTCTGTACATAGATACTTAACTCTTTTTTTCAGCGAGCATTTAAAACATTACCTTGACCTATGAAGCCATCGGCTTTTTAACATCTCCTACCTTTTCTTTCAATGCTGCCAGCTGATCTCCATAGTTCTTTTCTGCAATGTCATTCCATATTTCTGCACCTTTAATACCGCATCTCTCAGGAATAAAAACCGGGTCCAAACCCATCATTTTTTGCTCTTCGTAATCTTTAAGAGTTGCAAGGACAGGTTTTGTTAATAGTATTATAGCAATTATATTCAGCCATGCCATCATACCAACACCTATGTCAGCAAGATTCCAAGCCACATTTGATGTACGGATTGTACCGTAAAATGTAGATATTATTAAAATGATTTTAGTAACAAATGAAATAGTTTTTAAATTTTTGCTATTTTTAAATAGATATGCAACATTACTGTCAGTATAGTAAGCAAATGCTAGTAATGTAGTAAAGGCAAAGAAGAAGATTGCTATAGCAATAAATGGACTGCCAAGACCTGGAATCAATGTATTTATAGATTCTTGAGCGAAGGCAGGACCAACACCAACTCCTGGAAGATGCTCTACTAAAAATCCACCAGCAGGATTCGCAATATTGTACTTTCCTGTAGAAAGTATCATAAGTGCAGTTGCAGTACAAACGAATAATGTATCTATATATACTGAGAAAGCTTGAACTAGACCTTGTTTTGCAGGATGGGATACTTCAGCTGCACCAGCAGCCTGTGCGCCAGTACCCATTCCTGCTTCGTTAGAGTAAAGACCTCTTTTTACTCCCCACATAACTGCATTTCCAAATATAGCACCGAATGCTGCATTAAGGTTAAATGCAGAACTAAAGATTAGGCCAAACATTGCCGGTACATTTTTAATATTTATAACCAAAATAATTAAAGCAATGAGGATATAAGCACCTGCCATAAATGGCACAACTGCACCCGCGAAATTACCAATTCTTTTAATGCCACCGAAAATTACAAATCCGAATAATATAGCAACAAAAATCCCTGTAACATATGGAGAGATACCAAAAGCGGTTTTTGTTGACTCTGCAATGTTAAACGCTTGTATTCCTGGTCCTGTGAAACCATTACCTATAATAGTTACAATCGCAAATAGTATAGCAAAAGGTTTGTTTTTGAGGCCTTTTTCTATATAGTAAGCCGGGCCTCCACGATAATCACCAATAATATCTTCTTTCCACACCTGTGCCAAAGCAGATTCTGCGTATGCCGAACCGGCTCCTAAGAAAGCAATAATCCACATCCAAAAGATTGCTCCTGGACCACCATAGAATATTGCAGTAGCAACTCCGGCAATATTTCCAACACCTACACGTCCACCTAATGCCATGGCAAAGCTTTGAAAAGATGAAACACCTTTTGTAGAACTCTTTCCTCCAAACAATTGCCCCACCATGTCTTTAATTAAACGCAGCTGTGGAAATTTCATTCGTAATGAAAAATAAATCCCAGATCCCAAACAAAGATAAATCAAACCCGAACTCCAAAGCAAAGTCGCGACCTTACCTGTTAATGTAGCAAAATCCATTTAATAACCCTCCCTAATATTGATTTTTTTAATTTGCACTGTTCTGTATATCCATACTTATCTCTTTTAAATCACTTGCCAAACCAAGTAAGTAATCGATTTCTTTTATTATAATAACAGCATTTCAGAAATACTCATTTTAAATCAAAAAAATATTCAGAATTCTAATATTTTTAGAATTCTGAATATTTTTTATTACTTATTCTGCTATTTTTTAATCTATTTCACAGTATAGTAAAAGTCCTTCAAAAAATTTATTTATAGAAATTTTACCTCCCGTCTTTTTTATACCTTTTATATGATCCATTTCAGCTTTCACGCTTGAAAAATCGAAAAGCACACTTGCATAAGTGTTAAAAGTTTCATTCATATAATCTTCAATTCCTAAGTTTGCCATATTATCCAGACCATTTTTAATGGCTCTTCTAATTCTTTGTTTTACAATCTCTGGATTGTCTCCTGAACAAGTGAAAAGTTCCTCTAAATTAAATTCAGAAAAGGATTTTTTTGTTTCAATAATAATAGCACATATTTTGATTATATCCGTTGTTCCCTTTTCACCAAGCATTCCAAGAATACTTAAAATGTGTTTTACTTCTTTTAGACTGTCCTTTGTATCCACATTGGGTTGTTCAGAACTCTTTAACATTTTTTTTATATTAGACAACATAATTTTCATTTCAATTGTTTCTGCAACTTTTGAGATCACTTTTTCTACTTCAATTTTATTTATGGGTTTCTTTATAAAAAATTCTATTCCTGATTTATATGAATCTGCGATAAGTTCGGTATCTAAAACCTGAGATATCATAATAAAACAAATATCCGGTCTTAAAGTTTTGAGCTGCTGCACAAGAGTATTTCCATCCATTTTAGGCATAAGAAAATCTACAAGCACAATATCAGGACTTAATAAAAGTATTTCGTTGAAAGCAGTTTCTCCATTATTTGAGCAACCTATAACTTCATATGAATTGTCTTCTTCTATTATATTAGTAAGTATTCTTACTATACTTATGTCATCATCAACAATATAGTATCTCATATAGCTTCTCCTTCCATTTTATCTTCCTTAATTTTTATAATAAATTCTGTGCCTTTATCAGCTATGGAATGAACCTCTATGGTACCTGAAAAAATATCATTAACAATTCCCTTTACATGGGCAAGTCCTATACCGCGGCAAATGTCACCAGTCTCTGTATTAAATTTAGTTGAAAATCCAGGATTGAAAATATATTCAATGTCTTTCTCTTTTATGCCTTTGCCATTATCGGATATAACAAAAACACAGTACCCCTGGTTCTTTGTAATAGAAATTTTTATATACCCATTTTTAATTTCTTCCATAGCTTCCAAGCTATTGTAAATAAGGTTTCGCAATACGGAAACTAGATAAAAATGTTCCCTCACATTAAAATTACCTACTATTGCGAATTTTAAACCTACATTATATTTATTTCTTTTTATATACTCCTTTACATCGATTTCAATAATGTTTGCCATATCTTCGATATTCATTTTCACCGTATCCGTTTTTCCACCAAGCATTTCCTCTAATCCTTTTATAACGCTTATATAATCTTTTTTTATTTCGTGTACATCTTTTGCTATATCAAGAGAAATATTTTTTAAATCAATAGGATAGTTTTGTTCCGATATGGTTTTATAAAGAAAATAGGCTTTTTTCATAACATCTTCAATATCAGCATTATTTTTGTTCATAAAATAAATTTCACTTTTTACACTTGAAGTCATTAAAATTAATTTTCTATATCTTTCTTCATGCTCTTCCTTGATCAGTAAGAATTTATAATATTTCAATAGTAATATAATACTTATTGCTACTACAGTTCTTATGAAGGCTATAAGTGCTAAATTTTGAAACATATCATAGCTATATCCCTTGAAGCCAAGCATAACGCTAATCTCTAAAACGTTAGAAAGAAAATCACAGAAAAATACTGAAAAAAACAAATCCGTTAAATTTGTTTTTGGTTTTTTCCAATAGATTAAGTAAAATAATATACCATAGGTAAAGTAAAACAAAACATCAGGACCTATAAATCCAAGTGTAGTATGTAAATCTCGAGTAGCAATGTATAAGAATATCCCCCTATAAAAGGGAGAAACTATCCCTGTTGTAAAGAGAATTTCTATAGGGTTAAATTCTTTGTAAAAATATAGGAAAACAGGTAATATAACAACTGCTAGGGTTATGATAAACCCTGGTACAAAAAAATTCAAATTGACTTGAGATGCTAATGCAATTCCTATGGAAATAATAAAAATGGATTTTATTTTTTTCATGATTTTTCTCCCTTATATGCAAAATGCACCTGCTTAAGCAGATGCATTTCCTATTAAATTCTATAGTCCTAATATAATGGGAACTTACTACATAATTGAACTACTTTTTCTCTAATCGCTTCTAAGTTTCCTTCTCTATTTTCTATAGTTTCATTCATAAGCTGCGCTATCATTTTCATTTCTGCTTCTTTAAATCCTCTTGTAGTTACAGCCGGCGTTCCAATTCTTATACCACTTGTAACAAATGGGCTTAATGTTTCATTTGGTACAGTATTTTTATTTACAGTAATACCTACAAGATCTAATAGCTTTTCAGCTTCTTTGCCAGTTATATTTTTATTTGTTAATTCTATAAGTAAAAGATGGTTATCTGTTCCACCTGATACTAATTTAAATCCGTATTTTAGAAGTTCTTGTCCGAGTACCTTTGCATTTTTAACTACTTGTTCAATATAAACTTTAAATTCTGGTTTAAGAGCTTCTCCAAAACAAACCGCTTTAGCTGCTATAGTGTGCATTAATGGTCCACCCTGCATACCTGGGAAAATAGACTTGTCTATTTGTTTTGCATATTTTTCTTTACATAAAATTGCTCCACCTCTAGGTCCTCTTAGTGTTTTATGAGTAGTAGTGGTAACAAAATCAGCATAAGGAACTGGAGATTGATGAGCGCCTGTTGCTACAAGCCCTGCTATATGAGCCATATCCACAAACATATATGCTCCCACTTCATCGCAGATTTCTCTAAAGGCAGAAAAATCTATTGCTCTTGGGTATGCAGAGGCACCAATAACTATCATTTTAGGATTATGCTCTTTGGCTAGAGCTCTCACTTCTTCATAATTTATTGTCTCTGTTTCTAAATTAACGCCATAAGGAATGAAGTTATATAACATTCCTGAAAAGTTTACTTTACTTCCATGAGTTAAATGTCCGCCGTGGCTTAAATTCATACCTAGTACTGTATCTCCTGGTTTTAGTACAGAAAAATATACAGCCATATTAGCTTGTGAACCTGAATGAGGTTGCACATTAACATGTTCTCCACCAAAAAGTTCTTTCATTCTATCACGTGCTAAATTTTCTACTTTATCTACTACTTCACAACCACCATAATATCTTTTAGCAGGATAGCCTTCAGCATATTTATTAGTTAATACAGAACCATTAGCTTCCATTACAGCTTTACTAACAAAATTTTCAGAAGCAATCAGTTCAATATGATCCTCTTGTCTTGCATTCTCCTCTTCAATAATTTCGTAAACTTTTAAATCACTGTTTTTTAAATTTTCCATCATATACGTACCTTCCTCTCATGTTAAATTAAATTCAAACTAGGTGCTGAATTTTTCAAAATAAATATTATATTTATATTATAAAATTTAATGACTTATTAATCAACCTAAAGATGAAAACTTTCCAAAATCTTCTGAATTATTTGCGAAATATACTCCTTATTGGATTTTAAAACACTTTTTAGCATATTCTATATGTATACATGTATCATAATCCGTACTACAAACAATTGCAAATAATTCAATTTTCTGACTAACAACAGTTTAATAAATTTATGGTATATAATGATAATGCAATTTTATTATTATATTATATACATAATTCTAAATTTAGAATATATATAGCTATAAATCCCAAAATTAGTTTTATACTGAAAGGAGATTCCATGCATATTGATGATATTATTCATGTAGCCACTGACGCTGGTAAAATCATATTAGAAAATGGCGGTGAAACTTATAGAGTTGAACAAACAATTACTATGATATGTAAGTCCTATGGCATATCTCACACTGAAAGTTTTGTTACTCCCACGGGCATAATGGTTTCTATAACTAATAATCAAAATAAGACCATTTCATTAGTTAGAAGAATAAATAATAGAACAGTTAATCTTCGTAAGGTTGAAATGATCAACGATCTGTCTAGAAAAATAATGTCGAAACCCATATCCACTAATGATATGAGAAAAGAAATTGAGTTTATTAATAATATACCACCTTATTCTCAAATTACCACAACGTTTTTCGCTGCTGGCTCTTCTGGATTTTTCACCTTGCTTTTTGGTGGAAATTATAAAGATTTTTTTGTAGCCTTTATAATTGGAGCTCTTATAAACTTTTTAGGCGGATGTTTAGATAAATTAGAGGTAAATGGTTTTCTAAAAAATATGCTCGGTGGTGCTTTAGCCGCAACTATAGCCATCATAGCCGCTTCTTTAGGTCTAGTAGGTAATATGAATACTATAATAATAGGATCTATAATGATACTAGTACCAGGTATTTCTATAACAAATGCAATAAGAGATACTATTGCTGGTGATTTAGTTTCTGGTGTATCAAGATCAGTAGAGGCTCTATTTGTGGCCATTGCTATAGCTGCTGGCACAAGTATAGCTTTCAAAATATGGGTATTGTTATTTGGAGGTGGTTTAATATGATCCTTAATTCATTTTATGCTTTTTTAAGCGCTCTTGGTTTTGGTGTATTATTTAATATTAGAGGTAAAAACCTAATTATCGCATCACTTGGAGGAGGGCTTAGCTGGTTTACTTACCTTCTTTCCGCAAGACTACAACCTTCTTTAGTTTTTTCATTGTTTCTTGCTTCCCTTGTAGGTAGTATTTACTCAGAAGTAATGGCAAGAATTTATAAGACTCCTGTAACCATATTTATAATCTGTGCAATTATACCTCTAGTTCCAGGTGGTGGAATGTATTATGCCACTCTTGAGGCAGTTAAGGGGAATTTTGATGCATCACTATCAAAAGGTGTTGAAACCCTCTTTAGTGCAGGTGCTATTGCAATTGGAATAGTTTTTATATCTTCTATAAGTACAATTTTTAAAAAAATAAAGAAGTAAAATTTGCTAACAAATGTTTTATACGCAAAAAAAAGTATAGATTACGTATAATGCATTGAAGCGAGCTTTAGAACTTCTTATTTTGTTTCTAATTAATATGCGTTAAGAAAAATATATGTTTGAGCGACAGCGAGTTTATATTTTTTAGCAGATTAATTAAAAATAAAATTAGTAGTTCTTAGCGAAGTGAATGCATTAATCGTATTGCAATACGCGTAATATATACTTTTTTTCTTTTTTATTATTTTAAAAACATAAGGAAAGTTGAAACTAGTTCTTGAATTTTTTCTTCTTCAATTGGGTCAGCTTCATGTAAAAGACAGTTTTTTGTATATCTCTCTAAAACAAGCCCTCCAACTTTACTCATTGCGGCGCGAGCTGCAGCAACTTGCACCAATATGTTCTTACAACAAGCTTCACTGGTCACCATTTTTTCTATACCTTTAACCTGTCCTTCAATTTTTCTTAGTCTCACTTGAATATCTCTCACTAGTTCATCATTAATAGATTTATCTTTTTCTGTTGTCATTTTACCACTCCTATACATAATATAGTCAACCACTGTCATTAGTTATTTGTAACCTTCGGTGCTATACCGCTATCTAATTTAATGGATTTTATAAATTTAGTTCACAATCATCATACCCGGTATAGGTACTATATATAATTATAGCACCAGAATTATTACAAATCAAGTGATAATCACTGTAATTATCACATTCATACATAAAATTTATTTTTATAATAATGTACGTAAAAACAGCATAATATTTTATATATTATGCTGTTTAATATAATTATATACACTTAGTGTATTATTTCTTTACATTTGTTTTTTTGATGCCAAGTTCCTCAAGCTGCTTGTCATCAACCATGTTTGGTGCCTCAGTCAATGGACAAAAAGCATTTTGATTTTTAGGGAAAGCTATTACATCTTTAATGTTTTCTGTTCCTGCTAAGAACATTATTATTCTATCTAGTCCAAAAGCAAGTCCGCCGTGTGGTGGTGGTCCGAATTTGAATGCTTCTAATAAGAAGCCAAATCTTTCCCATGCTTTTTCTTGTGTAAAGCCTAAAACTTTAAACATAGTTTCTTGTAGGCTAGAATCATGTATTCTTATACTTCCTCCACCTAATTCTTCACCATTTAATACCATATCATAAGCTTTAGCCCTAACTCTACCTGGCTCTGTCTCTAGATATTGTAGATCTTCATCCATTGGCATTGTAAAAGGATGGTGAGCTGCTACGTATCTATTTTCTTCTTCGTTATAATCAACCAGTGGAAATTCTGTAACCCATACAAAATTAAATTCCTTACTGTCTTTTAAGATTTCTAGTTCTTTAGCTAACTGTAATCTTAAAGCACCTAGTGCTTGAAGAACTACACTATCCGAATCCGCAACAATAAGTACTAAATCTCCTGTCTTTGCCTCTACTTTATTTAATACAGCTTGCATTTGCGTCTCGCTTAAGAACTTAGATATAGGGGATTTAATCTCATCTTCTTTATACGCTATATAGGCAAGACCTTTTGCTTTGTAAGTTTTAACAAACTCACCTAATTTGTCTAATTTCTTTCTGCCCATATCTGCAGAACTGGTCACTTTTATAGCTCTTACCGATCCACCATTATCTATGGCGTTTTTAAATACTACAAATTCACATTCACGGACCTCCTGCGTAATGTTAACTATTTCCATTCCAAATCTTAAATCTGGTTTATCTGATCCATATTTATCCATAGCCTCTTTGTATGTTATTCTTTTCATAGGAAGCATAACATCTTCATTTACTACTTCTTTAAATACTTTTTTAATCAGTGCTTCATTTACAGCTATAACATCGTCTTGCTCCACAAAGGACATCTCTATATCTACTTGTGTAAACTCTGGTTGTCTATTTGATCTTAAATCTTCATCTCTAAAACATCTTGCTATTTGAAAGTACTTATCATATCCAGATACCATTAATAATTGCTTAAACAATTGTGGTGATTGTGGAAGTGCATAAAAGTTTCCTGGATAATTTCTACTTGGAACTAAATAATCGCGAGCACCCTCTGGAGTACTTTTTGTAAGAATAGGTGTTTCTATTTCCAAGAAACCATTCTCATCTAAAAAGTCTCGAATTACCTTAGCTGTTTTATGGCGTGTCATAAGGATTCTTTGCATATCTGGTCTTCTTAAATCAAGATATCTATATTTTAGACGTACATTTTCTGAGGCATCTAAATCTTCTTTTATATATATAGGTGGAGTTTCTGATTCAGATAATATTTTTATACTTTCTCCTTTAAGCTCCACTTGTCCAGTTGGCATATTATCATTAGGAGATTGTCTTTTAATTATTTCACCAGTTACAGCAATACAGTACTCTGGTTTCACTAAATCTGCTTTTTCAAAAGCTTCTTTGTTTATTTCTTCTCCAAATACTAATTGGAGTAGTCCTGTTCTATCTCTTAAATCGATAAAAACAAGTCCTCCTAAGTTTCGTTTTGTTTGAACCCAACCCATTACTGTTGTTTTATTTGATATATGTGTTTCACGAAGATCCCCACACATATTGGTTCTCTTTAAGCCGTTTAATGCTTCTGCCATTTTGTTCCCTTCCTCTCTTCATCGTTAATTCTCAATTCACAGTCCTTAGCCTTTAAGGGCTGGAAATTAATCTTCAACTATATTAATAATTTCTTGTAAATTATCTAATTTAATTTCAAACTGCTGTCCATCAGACATTCTTTTTATTTTAGCAATTCTTGTTTTAATTTCATCTTCACCTAAAATAATAGTATAGTAGGCTTCAATCTTATTAGCATATTTCATTTGAGCTTTTACACTTCGTTCCATATGATTACATTCACATTTTATTCCATTTTCGCGAAGATGATTCACAATTTTAATTGCTTCATATTTGGATTCTTCATTCATAGATCCAACATAAATATCCATATATTTTTCACTCGGAATTTCTATACCATTTTCTTCTAAAGACATTAGTAGTCTTTCAATTCCCATACCAAAACCCATAGATGGAAGCTCAGGTCCACCAATTTCACTGATTAAATTATCATATCTTCCACCACCACAGATTGCAATACCACTTTTGTCATGTACTTCAAATACAGTCTTAGTGTAATAATCAAGTCCTCTTACTATATGAGGATCCACTGCAAAGTCTATATCCATAACAATCAGATATTTTTTTAAACTTTCAAAGTGAGTAGAACATTCCTCGCAAATATAATCAGATATAATTGGGGCACCACTAACTATTCCTTTACAACTATTAACTTTACAATCTAAAATTCTTAGTGGATTTTTTTCAAATCTACTTTTGCAAGTTTCACAAAGATCTTCATATTTATCTTTTAAGAATTCTTTTAAGGCTTCATTATATTTTTTTCTACAACTCGGACATCCCATACTATTGATTTTTAATTGAACACCTTCTATTCCAAGCTCTTTATATACTCTCATAACAAGGCTAATTACCTCAGCATCAATGGAAGCTTCCTTTGAGCCACAAACTTCAACTCCAAACTGATGATGCTCTCTAAATCTTCCCTTTTGCATCTTCTCATATCTAAAACAAGGAGTAAAATAATATAACTTTGTAGGTTGCACCTCATTAAAAAGACCATTTTCTATAAACGCTCTAATTGCAGGTGCTGTTCCCTCTGGTTTTAGTGTAATACTTCTTCCACCCTTATCTTCGAAAGTGTACATTTCCTTTTGAACTACATCTGTGGTTTCCCCTACTCCCCTTATAAAAAGCTCAGTATTTTCAAACATAGGTGTTCTAATTTCTTTACATCCATATACAGAACATAATTTTCTAAATAAATTTTCTACATAATGCCATTTATATATATTTGCAGGTAATATATCTTTAGTACCCTTAGGTGCTTGAATATTCATTGTATCTCTCCTCACTTAGTCTCAACTTTCAATCTTTAACTATATAGTGTATCTAACAGTGCAATTTTCTTTTGGATCATCTCATCTATCCTTTTTATGTACTCTCTAACATCTTTGGTATTTGCAAATCTTTCATGCCTATTTTCCTCTAGAAAAACAACTTTACAAACAGCATCTGCGCCAAGTGCAATAATTGTCTGCTTTTCTTCAATCATTTGAATATTATATATTCCTTCTTTACCCGGTGTTTTATATCCAACATTCTCCATATTACCTACCATGTTTTTTTGCCTATACATATAATAAGGTTTCATTTCAAGTTTTTTAGATAATTCAACAGTATGCTCGTACATTTGATTTAATTCTTCTTGGCCTGGAATTACAAACCTATAATTATTAAGCATATTTTCATGGAGCTTAGAAGCCCTTTTTATGGATAAACCATGAATTGTAATACTGTCAGGTTTAATTTGAGATATTTTATCACAGGTTTTTATTATATGTGAAATTTTCTCCCCTGGCAGGCCTACTATTAAGTCCATATTTATATTATCAAACCCTAATTTTCTTGCCATATCAAATTTTTCAATGACGCTATCTACGGAATGAGTTCTACCAATTAATTTTAATGTATCATCATTCATAGTTTGAGGATTAATGCTTATTCTATGCACTCCATACTTTTTCATAGTAGTTAACTTTTTAAAAGTTATACTATCCGGTCTTCCGCATTCTACTGTAAATTCACGTACATTATTACTTTGAGTAAAGGCTTCATAAATACATTTCATTATAAATTCAAATTGCTCATCATTTACAGAAGTAGGCGTACCCCCTCCAAAATAGACACATTCAATATTTAGTTTTTTAGCTTTAATGTAATCACTTATTTCACTAATCTCATGAGATAGCGCCTTAAGATATGGCTCAACTATATCACTACAACTTTCTATAGGATTCGAGGCAAAAGAACAGTATAGACAGCGAGTCGGACAAAATGGCATACCAATATAAACACTTATATTGTCCTTATTTGTATTAACAATATTTCTCTCAAACTTTGCCACATCAATACAAAGTCGCGATTTATCTTCTCTTGTAACATATTTTTCTTTGAACTGTTCTATGATAGCCTCATCAGAAAACCCCTCTTGTAGTAGTTCAAGAGCTTTTTTAGAAGGCCTAATTCCAATTAAAGTACCCCAAGGTAGCTGATTAGTTGTACGCTTTGAAAAATATAAAAAAACAGCTTTTTTTACTTCGTCCTTAAGTTTATAGTACTTATCAACCTTGTATTCAAAACTTTCAGGTCCCTTTTGTACCTTTACTATAGTTTCCTCTACTTCTATATTAAAATCATAATTTTCTTCTACGAATTTAATATCAGCAAATAAAAAAAATAAATTTATCATTTGATATACATCATAATTAAATTCTGAATTATTTAATTTTACCTTAATCATTTTAACTCCTTATGAACCATAGTTTATAAACTTCTTAGCGCTTTATCGCCCTATATTAACCTTGTAAAAAAGGGTTACTTAATTTCTCATTTTTTATTGTGCTACTTGGTCCATGACCAGGATACACTATAGTATTGTCAGGAAGACATAAAAGCTTTAATTTTATACTCATAATTATAGTATTGTAATCTCCTCCTGCAAAATCTGTTCTTCCTATGGAACCTGCAAAAAGAGTATCTCCAGTGAAAACACAGTTTTCTACTATAAAGCACATTCCCCCAGGTGTATGACCCGGTGTATCAACGCATGTGAATTCTAAGTTAGAAATTCTTATTACATCCCATTGATTTAATAATTTATCTGCCCCACCTTCAATAAGAGGACCAAACAAATACTCACCTTGAGTTATTAAGTCATCGTCTGCTTTGCTTATACATACTGTTGCCTTTGTAATTGCTTTTAACTGGGCCACACCAGTTGTATGATCTAGATGTCCATGTGTCAAAAGTATATACTTAACTAACCCACCCATAGCATCTATAGTTTTAACAATATCATCTACGTCTCCACCTGGATCTAATACTATAGCTTCTTTTGTAGTCTCATCCATTACAATATAACAATTTGATCCATATATTCCTGTAACAACTTTTCTAATTTCCATATTAATCCTCCTAGAAGTCTTTTTTGCTCTCTAAAATTAGAGTTACTGGTCCATCATTTTGTATGAAAACTTGCATATCCTCTCCAAAATCTCCAGTTTTAACTTCACCTAATACCTCACTACACTGTTTAACAAATTCTAAATATAATATTTGTGCTCCCTCTCCACCAAGGGCTCTCATGAAATTTGGTCTTCTACCTTTTCTACAATCTCCATAAAGGGTAAATTGGGAAACTATAAGCATTTCCCCACCTACGTCTAAAAGTGACTTAGTCATTTTTCCGTCTTCTTCAAAAATTCTAAGGTTTAATATCTTATCCGCTAAGAATTTTACATCCTCTTCATTGTCTTCCTGGCAAATTCCTAGGAGAACGTTTAGGCCAAAACCTATTTCACTCCGTAATTCACCATTTATTTCCACCTTTGATGATTTTACTCTTTGTACTACTGCTCTCATATATATCCATCTCCTAAATAGAAAAAGTATCCACTAGTTTTTTATTCTATATACTTCTATTACACCAGCCAATTTAGTGATTTTCTTTTGTAGTTCCTTCAAATGCTCTGTATCAGAAACTCTTAACTTTATATTTATTAAAGCCACATTATTTTTCAGTGTTTTTGCGTTAATTGAGTATAACTGAGTTTTTGTTACTGTTATCACTTCCATTATATCGGACAATAACCCATACCTATCATCTGCTTTAATTTCAATTTCAGTAATATAGCCCTTTCCTTCGCTAGCTCCCCAGCTTACCTCAACCACTTTATTAATTTCATTTTTCATTAAGGCTTCAACATTTTTACAGTCCAGCCTATGAACAGAAACTCCACGTCCCTTAGTTATATATCCTATTATTTTGTCTCCTGGAACTGGATTACAACACTTAGCGAACCTTACAAGAACATTGCCCTCACCTTTGACTATAAGCCCAGAAAAATCCGTTTTCTTTTTCTCTTCTTTACTTGAAGTCTTGGTTATCTTTTGTTCAATGTCTTCTATAGTCAAAGTTTCTTGTTTGTTTTTATTTTCAAAAACCTCTCTTAATCTATTAACTACTGTGGAAGGCATAATATCTCCTACTCCAACATAAGCAAATAAATCATCTAGAGATTTAAAATTATATTTTCTGTATATTTTTTCTATTGCTTCGCCCTTGGCAATTTCTCCGAAATTATGTCCTTGTCTTTTGGATTCTCTTTCTAATACTTCTTTACCTTTTTCAATGCTCTCATCTCTTTTAGCCTTTTTAAACCAAGCTTTGATTTTACTTTTAGCTTGATTGCTCTTTGTAATGTTAAGCCAATCAATACTAGGACCCTTCGGCGATGGCGAAGTTACAATTTCAACTATTTCTCCAGTTTTTAAGTGATATTCCAGGGGTACCATTCTTCCATTCACCTTTGCACCCATGCACCTATGCCCTATATCTGTATGAATTCTATAGGCAAAATCAATTGGCGTTGCATCAAGGGGTAAATTAATAACCTCACCTTTGGGAGTAAATACAAAAACTTCATCTGAAAATAAATCAATCTTAAACCCTTCCATGAACTCTTCTGCGTCAAAGGTTTCTCCTTGCCATTCAAGAATATCTTTTAACCAAGAAAATTTAGAGTCAAAATTTTCATCATCAGTGCTTTCTGTACCCTCTATGCCCTCTTTATATTTCCAATGAGCTGCAATACCATATTCTGCGGTTTTGTGCATCTCATAAGTTCTAATTTGGATTTCAAAAGGTTTCCCGTGTGGCCCAATTACAGTTGAATGAAGAGACTGATACATGTTGGGTTTTGGCATTGCTATATAATCTTTAAATCTTCCCGGAATTGGCTTATAAACCGTATGCACTATACCTAGAGCTGCATAGCAATTCCCAATATCATTAACTAAAATTCTAACTGCAGTCAAATCGAAAACTTGGTCTATAGTCTTATTCTTGGCAACCATTTTTCTATAAATGCTATAAAAATGTTTTGGTCTTCCATCAATGTCTGCTTCTATTCCTACAATATTTAAGTTGAACTTTAGTTCTGTTATTATGTTGCTTATATTTTCTTCTCGCTCCACTCTTTTTTCTGCAATTTTCCGTACTAAATTATAATATTCATTTGGGTTTAAATATCTAAGTGATAAGTCCTCTAGTTCCCATTTAATTTTAGACATTCCAAGGCGGTGAGCTAGGGGCGCATAAATATCCAAAACTTCTTTTGCCTTTAGCTTTTGATTTGCAACAGGCATATATTTTAAAGTACGCATATTATGAAGTCTATCAGCAAGCTTAATAAGGATAACTCTAATATCCTTTGCCATAGCTAAGAGCATTTTTCTAATATTATCAGCTTGTTCCTCTTCCTTAGTCTTATATTTTATGAGACCAAGCTTTGTTACACCCTCAACTAAATTTGCTATTTCTATACTAAATTCTCTGCTTATATCTTCATAAGTATATACGGTGTCTTCAATTACATCATGAAGTAAACCCGCAACAATAGTGCTAGTATCAAGTCCCATTTCCGCTAAAATACAAGCTACTTCTAATGGGTGCACAATATAAGGCTCTCCTGATTCTCTCTTTTGCTCTTTATGTGCAGCATAAGAAAAATTAAAGGCCTTAACAATAAGATCTTTATCTAAAATATTACAATTGTTTTCAATCTTATATAACAATTTTTCCAACATGGCTTATACACTCCTAAAATCAAAGGCTGGTTTAATTAACCAGCCGATACTTTTTACTAATATTATATAATATTATGTAGAATTATGCAATTTGAATTTAGTAATTACTACATAAGCTTAAATAAGAATTAAATATCGTACTTTACAAGAGACATTATATCATAACCTTTTAATTTATCTTTTCCATTAAGCTCTGTTAATTCAATTACAAAGTTTAAGGAAACAACCTCTCCGCCCATTTGCTCTATAAGTTTTGTTACTGCTGCAACTGTTCCCCCGGTAGCGAGTAAATCGTCTACTATAGCTACCTTTTGCCCAGGCATTATGGCATCCTTATGAATTTCAAGTTTATCTGAGCCATATTCAAGGTCATACTCAACTTCCATAGTGTCAAAAGGTAACTTACCAGGTTTTCTAACTGGCACAAACCCTGCTCCAAGAGCATATGCAACAGGTACACCAAATAAAAAACCTCTTGCCTCTGGTCCTACTATAACATCTATTTTTTTATCTTCTAAATATGCTACCATTCCATCTATAGTATACTTAAGAGCATTGTGATCTTGTAATAAGGTAGTTATATCTTTAAAACTGATACCACTTTTCGGAAAATCCTCTATTATTCTAATACTATTCTTTAAATCCACGATAATTCCCCCCAAAAATAAAATCATACCACTTTTTATATATTATACGCCCATTATATATTATAATGAGTTATTTATGCAACACAAAGATTATGTAGTATCTCACCTATTCATGAGACTATTTTTTAATTCTTTATCTAAGTACTTTGAAATTTGTAATGCTCTATTTCTATCTGAGGTAATAAATAACTCCACAACAATTTTAGCATTATCCATTCTTCCAACGGCATTAATGGTAGGCATTACTGTTAATGCTAATTTTGATACTGTATCTTCATTAATAACCACAATATTATGAGTTTTTAAGAGTGCACAAATCCCATAATTATTTGTGTTTTTCAATTGCTTTATGCCTTCTTGCGCAAATATTCTATTTTCACTCTCCAACTTCGTTTTACTTGAAATAGTACCTAGCATTACCAAATCCAAATATTTGTTTATAGATTTCATCTTATAGTAAGAGGATATTGCTTGTGCTATTTTAAAAGCTACTCCTGAAGCACTTAACCCCTTGAAAGGGTAATTGCAACCCTTCTGCTTTGGATTCACAACAATGGTGTCTGGATGTCTTTTAATTGGTACATGAAAATCTGCAATTATAACATTAATTCCCATATACTTGCATAATTCTATTTCACTGAAAGAATTGATGCCACAGCCTAAGGTTATTATAAGCGCTGGACCTAGATATTTTATATGACTAGTAATATCACTTTCAATTATATCACGACTTTCACTGCGCTGACTTGGTATAAAATACTCAACATCAGCATTTAGAAACTTAAGTACTAACATCAATAAGGAAATTGCCGTAATACTATCTACATCATAAAATCCATAAAGGACAATTTTTTCTCTCTCATTTATGGCTTTGACAATTCTATATAATGCATCCTCCATTCCTTTTAATAAAAATGGATTATACATATTATAATCTATAAAGTCAGTATTATTCTTTTGCATGCTTTTAAGATAATCCACCATAAAAACTCCTCAAAGTTAATAGAAAACAAAATAATTTTTAATTCCTTATTTAACAATTAAAAAAGGCAAAGAAGTAGTTAATACATCATACTTCTCTGTCTTTAATTTTTACCTATTTTAGCCAAAGTATAAGTTGAGCAATTGCTTTTTATACTCTTGCTTTCGAAGTTGCCTTACTATTTCTTTTTTTAAGCAATACCCAAACTGGACTTGCTATAAATATTGAAGAATAGCATCCAACTAATATACCTATTATTAATGGGAAACTAAGATCTCTTATGGATGGTACAAATACATATACTGCAACTATAGTAAATAGTGTTGTAGCAACTGTATTTATTGATCTTGCCATAGTTTGTGTAACACTTGTATTAGTAACCTCTTCTATAGTTGATTTTCTCATACCCTTTTGATTTTCTCTTATTCTATCAAATATAACTATAGTATCATTAATAGAGTAACCAATTATAGTAAGAATAGCAGCTATAAAGGTTGAGTTTACTTGTACTTGAAATACTGCATATACTCCAAGAGTAATTAAAACATCGTGTAGTAATGCAACTATTGCTGCAACTGCAAATTTAAACTCAAATCTTATACCGATATAAATTAACATGCAAATTACGGCAATGATTAAACCAATTATTGCTTTTGACTTTAATTCACTACCTATAGATGCACCAATAGTATCTTGTGAAATTAATTCACTAGATTTAAATTGTGTCTTTATTTCTTTTATCATAGTTGCCGTTTGTTCAGCAGAAAGGGCATCGCTTTTTACTGTTATTTCTAAATCCTTGCCTTGATCTAATGTTTTAGATGAATACTGACCTTTTGCATGTTTGTCTATTATTTTATCCACATCTGCTTTTACAAAAGCCTGATTCATCTTTACCTCAAGCACTGTACCACCTTTAAAATCTATACCTAAGTTTAACCCTTTTGTTACCATGAATCCCATTCCTATTACAATTATGAATAGAGACATAGCAAACCATAATTTAGTTTTTTCAACTATTTTTAGCATATGCTTACCCCCTCTTCACGCCAAAATGAGATGTTTTACTAAGTAATCCCATTTCGACAGCTAATTTTAATAAGAATTTAGTGCTAGTAAGTGCTGTAAATACACTTATTACTATACCAACCATAAGTGTTAGTGCAAAACCTTTAACTGCACCTGTTCCCACAGTATAAAGTACTAAGCCTGCAATTATAGTTGTAATATTTGAATCAAGTATTGATGACAGCGCTCTATGAAATCCAGCATCAACAGATGATTTTATTGATTTCCCTGTTCTAAGCTCTTCTTTTATTCTTTCAAAAATTAACACATTAGCATCAACTGCCATACCAACCGTAAGCAGGAATCCTGCTATACCTGCAAGTGTCAACGTAGCATTAATTGCTGAGAATGCGCCAAGAACCAAAACTACATATAAAATTAGTGATATGTCTGCAACAATGCCTGGTGCTCTATAATATAACATCATAAATATCAATATAAATAATATTCCTATAGCTCCAGCCTTCATACTTAATGGCAATGCATTTGCACCTAGTGTAGCTCCAACCGTTTTAACTGAAAGAGCTTTTAAAGTTACAGGAAGTGCTCCTGATTTAATAATTTGAGCTTGTCTTGTAGCTTCTGCTAAATCTTTACTCCCTGAAATTTCAGCCTTACCATCTGTAATAACGGCTTGAACTGTAGGGCTATTTATTTCATCTTTATCCATATAAATAGTAATTTCCTTACCTAAAAATTTCTGTGTAGCTTCTGCAAATTTTTTCTTTCCTGAGTCATTGAGTTCAAGATTTATAACAGGTTTATTTTCTTGACCTATGGATGCATTAGCATCCTTTACATCTTTACCAGTAAGAATTGTAACTTTATCCGGACCAACAAATGTAAGCTCACCTGATTTTGCGACAGTATCAAGAACTACTTTAGAATCAAACATACCTGGTATTTCAATTCTAATTCTATTATTACCTTCTTTGGCAACTAGTGTTTCACTAACTCCCATTTTGTTGACTCTCATAGAAATAAGTTCAATTGCTCTATCTAAGGTTTTTGCATCAACCTTTCCCCCTTGAACCTCTTCTAAGACAGAAATTCCGCCTTGTAAATCTAAACCTTTATTTATAGTTTCAGTAAAGGGTTTAAACCTATAACCGCCTATTGTAACTCCTTTAAAACCTGTATACGCCAATATCCCAACAACTAAAACACTGGTCAAAAACATAAACATGCTTTTTTTCTTTTTCATCTTTATCCCCCTCTGTTGCTTAATCATAAATACAATTATATTATGATTAAGAAAATTAGTCAATATTAGGTAAATTCAATTATTTATCCATGGTTTTTGCTTTTAAAGCTATAGCACATTCTATCCTTTTCTTTTGCATCTTGCATCCAATTTCATATGGAATATGCATATCTCCATTAAAATTATAGTTATTTGCTTGGCATCCACCACTACAATAAAATTTGGCCCAGCAATCAGTACATTTAGGCTTGTTGTAAATATGAGCTTCTTTAAACTCTAGTTCCATTTTTTTATTATGCATTCCATTATATATATCGCCCATTAGAAAATCTTTATTACCAACAAATTGATGACAAGGGTATATATCACCATCTGGAGTAACCGCTATATATTCATGACCTGCTCCACATCCAGAAATTCTTTTGTAAACACAAGGTCCACCTTTAAGATCTATATTAAAATGATAAAATTTAAACTCATTTCCATCCGCATGTCTCTGAAGCATGTCCTTATATAACTTATCATATTGTTCAAAAATCACCGGTAAATCTTCTTCTCTAAGTGAAAGGACATGTTCCTTTGGAAGCACCACTGGTTCTATAGATATTTCTTTAAAACCTAGATCTGCCATATGTTTTATATCTTCGAAAAAGTCAGTATTTTCCCTAGTGAAGGTTCCTCTCACATAATAAGCCTTTGACTTATCTCTCATATCAACCATCTTTTTAATATTAGGAAGTATTCTATCATAGGAACCAGTTCCATCTGCTCTTACTCTAACTTTATCATTAACAGATTTCCTGCCATCTATACTAAGTACTATATTACCCATATTTTCATCCATATATTTCATGATTTCGTCATTGAGTAAAGTAGCATTAGTTGTCATAGTAAATCTTATAGATTTATTATGAAGTTTTTCTTGGACCTTAGCGTGTTCCACTATTTCTTTTATTGTATCAAAAGCCATAAGTGGCTCTCCACCAAATAAATCTACCTCAATGTTTTTTCTTGGACCAGATTTCTCTATAACAAAATCTATTGCTTTCTTGCCAACTTCTGCTGACATAACACTTCTAGCGCCATGATATTCACCCTCATCAGCAAAACAGTATTTACATCTTAAATTACAATCATGTATTACATTGAGACACAGTGCCTTTATGTAAGACTCTTTTTCTCCACTTTCCATTGCAATTGCTTTATACAAATCTCCTGTATATAGCATTTCTTCCTTGATTAAGCTCAGGATTTCACTGTAGGCTTCTTCAATATCCTCTACTTTATATTTTTCTTTAAAACTTTCTATTAACGCTTCTTTTTCTCTAAGGGAATTATCATCCAAAAGATCATAAACTATTTCATCAACTACATGTAGTGCTCCAGAATTTACATCAATTACATAATACTCGCTGTCTTGTATATATTTATGAATTAGTGACAAGTTATTTTCCTCCTAACAAATTTAAAGCAGTAACTCTAAGTGTTACTGCCACATTAGTAATATTAGTTCTCACACGCTAAATTAGCTACTGTACAAGAAGTCTTGCATGCTGATTGACATGAATTAGCACATTCCTTGCATCCTGGTTTTTTTAAACTTTCTTTAATGCTTGTTTTATTTATAGTTTTTATATGTTTCATTTCAATTCCTCCATTCGTAAAGTTTCGGTATGATTATATCATAATATCATTGTTAAATAAAGTATTTCTATAGATTTATTCCAAGCATCCCAGCAAGTGTACCTATACCCAAAGCTAAAATTGTTCTTGTTACTTCTGTCATACCAATATCAGTGCTTCCACCACCAACAACTTTAACTAAATATAAAACTACCATGTAAATAGCTGCCACCATAATACCCATTAGCCAACCCTTTTCTCCTGCTTTTTTTGCAGCATATACTGCTCCATAAAGCACACTAACTAATGTTATTACAATATAAGAAACAGATGTTACCTTCATACTAGCTGTTAAATAGCTTGTTATTATAGAATAAATCACCAATACAATTAAGGTTAAAATTCCAGCTCTAAATACACCTTCTGCAGCACAAGAATATTTTATTTTGTTATCCATGTAAGTACCCCCCTTTTTTTTGTGTAATTCAATAAAAATATTTTTTAGTTGAATTCCATAATATTAATTATGATTAAAAAGGGGGTTTTATTACTTAATTTTTTACTTTTTCTCTAGTACCACTTCAGAATTGCTTGAATTTCTAACTGAACCAATTCCAGTTTTTGCTAATTTAATTTTAGTTCTATCTGGACCACTTTCTAATATAACAAACTCTTCTTGCATATTGACGATTTTTCCAATTATACCGCCTTTAGTCATTACTTCATCATTTACTTTTAAATTATTTAAAAGTGCAGCATACTTTTTCTTTCTTTTGTTTTCAGGTATAAATACTACTAAATAAAATACTCCTAACATTAGTACTATAGATAGTAAAGATCCGAATTGTCCCATATATGTTCCCCTCCTTTCAATATTTTTTTTAAATATAATAAAATAATTGTTCTATAAAAATTAATTCTAATTAATTTCTTATCATTATTTCTTATAGACTAATTATATTATAGCAACTAATTATGCATTCCCATTCCACTGAGCTAGTTTTTCTGCTTTAAATTCTTCAAAACAATCATTATCAATGGCAGATCTTATGTCTTCCATAAGTTTATTATAAAAATATAGATTATGAAGCACACAAAGTCTCATGGCGAGCATTTCTTTTGCCTTAAATAAGTGCCTTATGTAGGCCCTTGTATAATTTTTACAAGTAGGACATTGACAACCTTCATCGATTGGAGATGCATCTAGCTCGAATTTAGCATTAATTATATTTATTTTACCATTACTCGTAAACACATGTCCATGCCTTCCATTTCTTGCGGGCAAAACACAATCAAAAAAGTCTACTCCTCTTGATACAGCTTCTAAAATATTACTTGGGTACCCTACTCCCATAAGATATATTGGTTTATCCTGTGGCAGATATGGAACAACTGCATCAATGATTCTATACATCTCTTCATGAGTTTCCCCCACTGCAAGGCCTCCTATAGCATATCCATCCAGGTTCATTTTACTAATGGTTTTAGCATGTTCTATTCTAATATCCGGGTATATTCCCCCTTGATTTATTCCAAATAGCATTTGTTTGTTATTTACAGTGTCTTCAAGGGAATTCAATCTATCCATCTCAATTTTACATCGTTCTAGCCACCTTGTAGTTCTTGCTACTGAATCAATTACATATTCTCTAGTAGATGGATTTGATACACATTCATCAAAAGCCATAGCGATGGTAGATCCTAAATTGCTTTGTATCTGCATACTTTCTTCTGGACCCATGAATATTTTCTTTCCATCAATATGTGAATTAAAGTAAACGCCTTCTTCTTTAATCTTTCTCATTGCTGCAAGAGAAAATACTTGAAATCCACCTGAATCTGTAAGAATAGGTCTATCCCAATTCATAAATTTATGAAGTCCTCCCATTTGCCTTACAACCTTATCAGAAGGTCTTAAGTGCAAGTGATAGGTATTAGATAATTCAACTTGGCAGTTAATTTCTTTTAAATCCATGCTAGAAACCGCACCTTTAATAACCCCTTGAGTTCCTACATTCATAAAAACAGGTGTTTGAATGATTCCATGAGGAGTTGTAAACTCTCCACGTCTTACTTTACCACTTTTCTTAAGTAATTTATACATCTTTACCCTTCTTTCATTACAATAATTAAGATTGTTCTTAATTACTCACTAATATAAAAACATTGCATCCCCAAAACTGAAGAATCTATATTTTTCTTTTACCGCCATATCATAAGCACCCATAACTAAATCACGACTTGCAAAAGCGCTAACTAGCATTATTAGTGTAGACTCTGGTAAATGAAAATTGGTTATTAATGCATCAACAATTTTAAATTTATAGCCTGGATAAATAAAGATGTCTGTCCAACCTGATTTTTCCTCTACTCTGCCATTCTCATTTGCTATACTTTCTAGCGTTCTATTGGAAGTAGTACCTACAGCAATTATTCTGCCGCCTTTTTCTTTTGTATCATTAATTACATCTGCTGTTTGTTTATTTAACACATAATACTCTGAATGCATTTCATGATCTTCCACTTTTTCAGCTTTTACAGGCCTAAATGTACCTAGCCCTATATGTAGTGTTACAAAGGCAATTTTAACTCCCTTAGCTTTAATTTGAATAAGTAAATCCTCTGTGAAATGAAGTCCTGCAGTAGGTGCTGCTGCAGACCCTATTTGCTTTGAAAACACGGTCTGATATCTTTCTTTATCTTCTAATTTTTCTGTTATATATGGTGGTAGAGGCATCTCTCCAAGTTTATCTAAAACCTCTTCAAAGATTCCTTCAAATTCAAATTTTACTATTCTACTACCGCCCTCGGAAACACTTATAACCTGTGCCCTTAGCTGGCCATCACCAAATACAAACCAAGTTCCAATCTTTGCTTTTTTTCCAGGTTTCACTAATGTCTCCCAGTGATTCACATCTATTCTCTTTAGAAGCAGAAATTCCATTTTACCGCCTGTATCTTCTTTCATACCTATAAGTCTTGCAGGTAAAACCCTAGTGTCATTTAGCACTAAACAATCTCCTGGGTTTAAATAATCAATTATATCTTTGAACACTTTGTGTTCTATTTCACTACTAGTTTTATTAACTACCATAAGTCTTGACTCATCTCTTTTTTGGAGAGGGTGCTGTGCAATAAGCTCCTTTGGTAAGTTAAAATTAAAATCCTTTACTTTCAAAAAAATTACGCCCTTTCTTTATGTAAAAATATTTTAAATTTCATTGTCATCATCAAATACTGTAAGTTGTTTAAGATTTTTATGCACCTTAGACTTTTTCATAGGTCTATTAAAATGTTCATAGGCCTTTTCAGAAGCTATCCTTCCCCTTGGAGTTCTTATTATGAATCCCTTTTGAATTAAATAAGGTTCATAGACATCCTCTAGTGTTCCTATTTCTTCGCCTATAAAATAAGATAATGTTTCTATGCCTACTGGTCCGCCCTTAAAATTATCTATAATAGCTTCCAGCATTTTATTATCTATTCTATCAAAGCCTTCACCATCTATTTCAAGAAGTTCAGAAGCTGCCTTAGCTAAATCTAAATCAATAATTCCATTTCCCTTAACATCGCAATAATCGCGAACCCTTTTAAGCAAACGATTAGCAATTCTTGGAGTACCTCTTGAACGCCTTGCAATTTCCACTGCTGCCTCCTGCGTTATTTCCACCTTTAAAATAGCAGAGGATCGAATCACTATTTCTTTTAACTCATCTTGTGTATAGTATTCCATAGCACTTAGCACACCGAATCTATCGCGAAGAGGTGCTGTTAGGAGTCCTATTCTAGTGGTTGCACCAATGAGTGTAAACTTTGGTAAATCGAGTCTTATAGATTTAGCTGAAGCTCCTTTTCCAATTACAATATCTAGTGCATAATCCTCCATAGCTGGATATAATATTTCTTCTACATTTCTATTAAGCCTATGTATTTCATCAATAAATAGCACATCATAATCACTTAGTGAAGTTAAAATAGATGCCAAATCTCCTGCTCTTTCAATAGCCGGCCCTGAGGTTACTTTTAAGTTTCCCTTCATTTCCTTAGCAATAATATTCGCAAGGGTTGTCTTTCCAAGGCCAGGTGGCCCATATAAAAGTACATGATCAAGAGCTTCTTCTCTGTTTTGAGCTGCTTTAATGAATATATTTAGTTTTTCTTTTATCTTTGGCTGGCCAATATACTCTCTAAGCCTTTGTGGTCTTAGGGAATATTCCGCATCCATATCTTCTTCAATGATAGAAGAAGTAATAATTCTTTCCTCTATATCATCCATAATATACTCCCACCTTAGTTCATTAAATATTTCAAGCAATCTTTGATCATATTTTCAAGTGATAGCTTCTTATCGCTAGCTTTTAATGCCTTATCAGCTTCCTTCTCAGAATATCCAAGTGACATAAGAGCTCCTAAAACCTCCATAAGTTTTCTATCCTCTACTAAATCGCCACCTAAGCCCTGTGATAAATTGTTAACTTCAGTCTGCTCAATATGAATCTTTTCTCTAAGCTCTAGAATTACTCTTTGAGCAATTTTCTTTCCTATGCCAGGTGCCCTTTGCAGCGTTTTTTCGTCTCCGGATACAATCGCATATCTTAAGCTTTGTACACTACAAATAGATAATAGTGATAAGCCCGCTTTTGCACCAACTCCATTTACCCCAATAACAAGGTTAAACATCTCTATCTCATCTTTTGTTAGAAATCCATATAGTCCAATAAAATCTTCTCTAACAATTTGCTTTATATATAATAACACATGTTCGTTAGTTTTAGGCATCTTTGCCATAGTACTTCCGGAGGTATATATTTTGTACCCCATACCATTATTATCTACTACAATATAGTCTTTATTAATTCCTATAAAAATTCCACTTATATATTCGTACACAATATTCCTCCTAGCGTTCTCTTAGAGAGATGAAAAATTGATTATTACTTTCTCCCTCAGCAAATAGCGACTATATAATACTTTACCACCTAACCGTTATTAATTCAATAATTAACATTGGAAATGTTTCTAAATAAGTAAAAAACCTAAAGAATTTTTTTCTCAAGGTTTTTTTTCTTGTTTTTTTATTTAGCATGAGTGTGTTAAGATCTTAATAAACCCCTGGCATAATCAAAAGCTTTTTCGGGAGTTTTAAATTCTCCACTTTCATATTCTTCATCAATTTCTACAGCCTGGCTAGCACCATTATCTTTGCTATATTTTCTTCCGCGAATTAGGTCTTCTACCAGCCCGTCTTTTTCTTTTAAGTCATCTATTTTTATATATTGTAATTCTCCACTGTCTTTTGATTCAAAATCATATTGTCGTTGTTTACCATTATCTCCATATACATTAGAATTAAATATTTTCTGAGCTATTATATCCCCATTATTATCTGTTTTATAAATTGTTACCAGGTTATTATATACTCCTAAAAAATATCTATTTGCACTATAACTGTACCTATCACTATTATTAACAAAAACAATTTCATGATCACTCATATTAGAAACTGTGTAACCTTGATTTTTAAAAAACTCATTAAGTTGAGCTTGTGTTTTACTATTTAATATAATAGATTCATTAAAATGTTTTTCTAATACTATATTTCTTACTTCACTATCTTTATATTTAATTTTAAAAATAAATTTTGTGTCTTTAGCTACCACAGGCAAACTAGCAGTCACTGCTGCTTGCTTTGAATCCTCATTAATATTTTTGTCAGTGATTTTTAAAAATGGAATTTTACTAGAAGCTTCTAGCACTAAATTATGGTTATTAATATATTGAGTAAGTGAGTAGCTACCACTAGCAACAGCAATTAACAGAGCTGTTAACATTGCGTATAAAAATTTTCTATTTTTCATATTACCCCTCCTTATTTGTAAATTATGTCCATATAGAGGGGTGTTTATTCAATTGATTTATTTTATTTATCTAAACCCTTACTAGAATCAGTAACATCATTCACTATAATGTATTTTTTAATCCACATCCTATATTGAATTCACTACAAAAAAACTACCATAATTGAGATTTTCAATCATGGCAGTTTTTTAATCTTCTTACAATTTATTATTCCTTAACAATTTCCAACTGCGTATTGCTGCAATTCTACTGTAGTTCCATTTTCTAGTCGTCCTATGGTTTCTGATAAAACTCTACAGATTAGTTCTAAATTACCATCTTTAGAATCTAGTCTTTTAGAGGTCAGAATACAAAGTTGCCATTGCAATGTTTCTAATAAAAACATATTATATATGTCTGTAGGAACATTTTTTTTCACATAGTCTAGTCTTTTAAGTGCTTCATCATCATGAATTTCGTAAGCTTTTGTAATAATGTGCTTGTATTCCCTATAAATATTTTCATCAAAAAACATAAGATCACCTTCCTCTAATAAAATTTATGTTGGTAAATTACATATTATTACGATTTCTAGGTTTTGTCAATATTGTTAAGATTGTTAAGTAATCTTCAAATGAATGAAAAGATTACAATATGGATATAAAATTCATCCTAATATACATCTTGAAAGGAGCCTATCATGGCAATTTATAGATTATCAAATGATTTAGTATTCCCCGACCCATCTCTTGCAGAGGAGGATGGACTTTTAGCCTTAGAAGGTGACTTATCCCCTGAAAGATTACTTCTGGCCTATTCTAATGGAATATTTCCGTGGTTTTCAGAGGAGGAACCCATCCTTTGGTGGTCACCCGATCCAAGATTTGTTCTTTATCCAAAGGATATTAGAATTTCTCATTCTATGAAAAAAACACTTAAAAAGAATACCTATAGAGTTTCCTTTGATACTTGTTTTAGAGACGTTATATCCAATTGTTCTAATATCAGGAAAGAAGAAGGCACATGGATTACAAATGATATGATTGAAGCTTACTGCAAGCTACATGAACTTGGCTTTGCTCATTCAGTAGAAGCTTTTTATGAAGATAAATTAGTTGGTGGATTATACGGTGTATCTATAGGAAAATGTTTTTTTGGTGAATCCATGTTTTCAACAATGAATAATGCCTCTAAAGCTGCCTTTATTACTCTTAGCAAGGTATTAACTGAAAAGGGATTTGTTGTAATCGACTGTCAAGTTCATACAAATCATCTGGAAAGTCTAGGTGCAGTTTATATTTCTAGAGTGGATTTTTTACAAGTGGTCCAAAGAGGAATTTCAATAGCTCCTTTAAAAATGTGCTTTTAGTTACATAATTCCTTATGATATTCAGTAATTGTATTGACCTTTTGATTGTTTTGTCTAAAAAAATCAGCATAAAGATCTAAATCTTTATGCTGATTTATTTTATTACTATTCTACTTTTTCAAACTCTGATTTGCCAACTCCACATTCAGGACAAACCCAATCTTCTGGTATATCTGCAAATTTAGTTCCTGGTTTAATTCCACCATCATCATCCCCTACAGCTGGGTCATAAATGTAACCGCATACTGTGCAAACATATTTTTCCATAAACATCCTCCTTTTATTAAATAACATTAGATTTTTCGATTGTAATTGTAGAAATAAATGTGATTTAATTTCACAAACTTTCTAATAACTTAAACTTATGAATATATTATCATATTCAATATGGATTAACAATACTTATTTTTACTTGATAAAGAATGTTAGGTAAAATATTCAATTATTACATTGTGGAAATTATTATTTATTAGTTCTGAAATATATTTATTCATGTCGTCACTATCTGGCTTCTTATAGACATACTTAAATTTCCCATATGGGCCCCATTTTAATTGCCTCGTTTCTTCATTAAGATCAAGTGCAGTATTCTTAAATCTTTGAACTATTAGTTCTTTTGCTGCTTTTGTAAATCGATGTTGAATAAGTTCAAAGCTTATTTCTCCCTTATAATCCTGTAATGCTATCTTTAATGTTTCAAATAATTCCTTATACTCCTCTTTCCAATTATCATATATCATAATAGGTGCAATTATGAATCCTATGGGATACCCAGCTGAAGCAATTTTCTTAACTGCATCTATTCTCTCGTGAAAACTGGAAGTATTGTGTTCAAAATTATTTATTACGTAACGGGTATTTAAAGTAAATCTAAACTTTGTATGCTTGTTATGTTTTAGCTTTAAAAATGAATCAACATCATCAAATTTAGTAACTAGCCTCAATCTGCCATTAGAGCTCTCTCCAAAATATTCTATGCATCTTTTTAAGTTTCCACTTAAGTGTTCAAGAGCAATGGGATCTGTTATACTTGCACATTCAAATGAGGTTATATTTGGCATGTTTTCATCTATATAACTTTGAATAACCTCTAAAATCTCGCCCATATTTAAAAAAATCTTCATAAAAGGTTTTTCACCTTGAGTAGTCTGGAGATAACAATATTCACAATTTGCAGGACAGGAACTCGATAATGAAAATTGATAATCTGCTGATGGTCTGCAACTTACCAATTTCTTTTGACCATTTGTTGTAAAAAGAACGGTTTTTTTAGCCATTGCATAATTTTTCTCAGGGGTTTCACCATCTATTACAACTTTTTTAGAATTAACTATGGGAATATTTAAGCTCTCTAAATATTCTATAACTTTTTTCCCTTCAGGGTATTTTAGAATTTTCGGATCTATATATGCAATATCTGGTATAAATAACTTCATTGTTTTCACCTCATAGGTATTATTTAAAAAAATATAGTTATTTATACATTTTACATTATTAATAAAAGTAAGGGGGATAATACAATTAAATGTATCATCCCCCTATTAATATTGCTTACAGTAAATATTGATTATTACCTAATATTATATTTATTGATTACCTTATTTCTTAATTTTACGCCAACGGTCTCATTTACAAATCTATCAATTAACTCTTCCTTAGTAGCCTTACCTTCTACAAATATGTTATATCTCTTGCAAAGCTTTCCTAAATCACCCTTATTTATCTCGCAAGTTTTAACAAAGCTTTTTGCAGCTTTAACACTTCCCATAACCATTATACGTTTATATATCTCATCATTAGTCATAAATGCACCTCTAATCTCTTATTTATCATATACATTATACCATCTTAGAGGTCATGATTAAATCATTTCTGCTCAAATTAATTAAATTTCATTAAAAAACTCCAATATTTAAACAGTATTTACCCATTATTTTTATTTTTATTATCATGCAGCACTTGATCAATTACAATTACCATTGCTAATATAAATGCATAGTTTTCCTGTTCATTGATATTAATCTCATAAGTATCTCCCCAGGATAACCATTTTTTATTTATTTCCGCTACTACAATGCCATTTTTTGCAATTGAAAAATCATGAGCAAAAAAGTCTCCTTCAATTTCGTAATTGCCCATATTACTCTCTATATCAAATCTATTGCTAAAGAAAGTAAATTCTTTTTTTACTCTTGCAGCATAGTTTCCGTTTAAGTATATATTGTATTCTGGAAGTAACTTAAATAACTTCTGTTCAATATATACAATTTCATTGTTATTCATATCATAAATTTTAAGCTTATTTCCTATGGAAAAAACCTTTCCTTCTACATTGAACACATCATTACCCGAAACGTCCCGAATGCTGAATTTGTCACCTATAGAAAATATCTTTTCTTGAATATAAAACTGCATTTAAAATCCCCCCCCTTATAGATATAACCCAATTAATTATTTTACTTTCACAAGAACATAAAATTCATTCTTGGATTCTATTTTACCACTTGAAGTATTCTTATTTCCGGATATATTAGAAAATTGAATTTTAATTTTGACTTTATCATTTTCATCTTCAAAGGACATTGCATCTGGAGTTATAGGTTGATCCTTTTGGCCAATACCATATTTATCTATAAGTTTAGTTACAAAATCCACTAAATCTTTTTCATAAATATCTTTTTCATCTTGAGTTATCTTTAGTGTGCTTTTATTATAATCGTAGCTTATACTAAAAGCTGTGTTCTTTGGAATCTGCGGTCCATTATTAATATTATTATTCCTTGAATCAAAGAGATATTCATATCCTCTTATATCCATTGGTTCTGATGTACCTCCGGAATTAAAGTAAAAATACCCGTTGTTACTTACATAATTTTCCTCACTATATTTTACGCCTATTACCTTCTCCATATCAGAAGTTTTGAAGTCTTGTGGCAATTGTTTAACATCTTTTAAACTATAATTTCGTTCAAAGTAATTAAGAATGCTAGTTATTCGCCTCGAATCCTCCTCAGTTACCACACCACTTGCTTTAGTTACTTTGCTATCTTTAATCATGTTGTTTGCAATAAATATCTTAGTTAGCCTCTTATTTTGACTGTCTTTTGAAATTGAATAACTACTAAAAGGACCAAATACAGATATAAATGTTATTACTGCTAGAGATAATGGAAGTACTATATTTCTTAGTCTGTTTGTAATTGCAAAGTAAATCATAATTAAAAATGCCCATATACCAAGTGCTACAACAAAGTATCTATTTTCAGTTACCCCATATGCGTTAATTCGTATTCCTATAGAAATGAACATCATGACTATTAATGGAAGGATTGCCTTTGGAAAATATTTCATATATCCTTTTGGCCAGGTCTTTTCATGTAGTAGTGGTGATATGAAAAATAACACCGCTGCACTGATGGCCGAATACCAAAGCACGAGATTAGATACAAGCCCCTCTGGCCACTGCCTTGTAATAATTATCTTGCCGAAATATATATATAGTATTATTGTATATACTGAAATAAGTGGCATTATTATATATAGAACTAGTACATTTAAAAGACGTGAATAATCCTTTAAACTTAATATTTCATTTTTTGTAGGAAGTCCCGCGAGAAAAAAGGATGGTGCAAATATACCAGCAACAATAAGAAAAGTGTAATAGTAAAGTTCACTTTTAATATTAATTCCTAGAAGTTTATCAATTGTAAAAAGAATTGCCGCTAGTCCAAGATATAAAACCAGTGAATATAAAACTGTAGTAAAAAATCTAGTGAAAACCCTTACCACAAAAATCTCAAAGTCTTCGCGATTTGGGATATATGATATGAAAAGGAAAATCAAATATAAAATAAGGCTAAAGGCAATATATCTTGACATTGAAACCATCCTAATCATCCCTATACCCTTTAGGAAGAAGTAATAATAAAGAATTAGTAAAACAGTACCTCCTAAATAAGTAGCATACAGTGATACCTTATTGTAATTCTCTAATCTTTCAAAGAATAGGTTTATACAGAGTGAAAGTGGAATTCCAAGCGCAACAGCCATAGTTATTCTAACAAGTGTTTCTATAACATCACCACTTACTGTTGATGTTATTTCTGATATATAGATAAGAAGTATAACACAGGCCGTTGATATACCAATAGTTTGTGGAAACCTATTAATGCTGCTTTTAACGCCCTTTAATACTGCATTAAATATTTTTTTCATTGCAATTCTCCTTCATTTTTCTAATTTAATTTTCCCCTTTAAGTTCCTTTATTTCCTTGTCCTTTAGCTCTATTATCTTTTCATATTTTGTTTCCATTTCAGTCCAATTTTTATTTAGTAAATTTATTAGAGAAGCCATTTCATCGGAACTACCTGCTATACGATTAAATAATAGTAAATTAAGTGCTAGTACTTCTGGGATTTCACTATGAGAATATCTTAGCTGGTGGTCAATTTCACCATAGCCTTCCTCAAATATTGTTCTCACTTGAATCTCCGCTATAACCTTTTGACTAGTGGGGAAAAATTCTATCAAGTAATGTACAGACCTATAGCCTGATTTTCTAGACTGTATTTGAATATTTAGTTCATCAAATCTTTTAGTATCGTCTCCTTCGCGAACGTTAGCAGTTATTTCAATTACCTTCCAAGTGCTATAAATAAAATTGTGTATATCTTCCCAATCTTCTTTAAAAATATGTATCGCTCTAACCCCTATTAAATCATTTATTTCTTCTTTATAATTCTCAATTGAAAACTGAAATTCTGAGCCATACTTTTCTTTTCGCCCTGGTGTCTTTCTAATTATCTTTTCTATTAACCTATCTGATTCTTTAACTCTAGACTTTACTGAATGTATTTTATTATGAGTCCTTAGAGTATCTGCTATAAATCCAGCTTGACTTTCATAACTACTCCTATAGCTATCAAAATCAGTGTATATTTCATTTAATACAGACCAATCTATTTGATTTTTAATGATATCGTCTTCTGTAATATGAGTTTTCTTGAAGAATTCTTCTTTTTTAAGATTCATGCTTACCTCCTAATTAATATAATATGCTACTGAATTTCAGTATATTATTAACACTTCTCATACACACTTATATTAAAATGGAGCACAGTTGAAAGTTTAGAAGTGCCACTCGCTTTTTCTCTCATACAATTGTCAAAAGTCCAATAATAAGGAGTCATTGCAATAAGATTCTTTACATGTTTCTCATCTTCTATATTAATATTGTACACAACTTCTGTTGTATTAATTAACTTGAATCCCTCAAAGGTTATTTCTTTTTCTTCGTGTTTTCTAGGTGTCACATATAATATTTCTTTTAGCCCGTATAAGTGCTGAATTCCAGGTGTTACAACAATTAGCTTACCGTTGTCCACTAGAACCCTTTTAAGCTCAGCCTCATCAGAAGGTGCAAAATTTCTAATAATAATATCTATGGTGTTTGTCATTATAGGTAAGTTAAAATTACTACCTACTATAAAGTTGATTTTTTTATCTCTTTTAGTTGCATAAGTAACTGCAGCTTTTGAAATATCTACACCATAAAAATTGAATTCACTATTTAGAGTAATGATAGATTCATTTCTAAATATAGCTTCCTTTAACCGCCATAAAAAATATCCTTCTCCGCACCCAGCATCAAGTATATTTACATTATTTCCACTTATGTTTGATATTATTACTTCGTTTAACTTTTCAGAAAAAGTGTGATAATACCCCTTATTTAAAAATTCTCTACGACCTTCCATCATTTCTTTACTGTCCCCTGGCTCTTTTGTGTTCTTTTGATTAGCCAGCAAAAGATTAATATACCCTTTGCTCGCTATATCATAACTATGAT
>Ga0209125_1000646_pt1 | contig 41951 bp, 34 predicted proteins | sample BarGraIncub1131A_FD_184503 | JGI IMG/M metagenome (GOLD analysis project Ga0209125, IMG submission 184503) | Arctic peat soil microbial communities from Barrow, Alaska - Barrow Graham LP Incubations 11-31A (SPAdes) (version 2) | ecosystem: Environmental > Terrestrial > Soil > Wetlands > Peat... | reverse complement strand
TCACCAAGGGCGCCGACGTCGGCGCCGACCTGGTCGGCAAGGTGGAAGCCGGCATCCCCGAGGACGACCCGAGAAACCCCGCGGTCATCGCCGACAACGTGGGCGACAACGTGGGCGACTGCGCGGGCATGGCAGCCGACCTTTTCGAAACCTACGCCGTCACCCTGATCGCCGCCATGCTCCTGGGCGCCATCACCTTCACCAACTCGGCCGCGGTCAGCTACCCGCTCATCCTGGGCGGAATCTCCATCATCACCTCCATCATCGGCACCTACTTCGTGAAGCTGGGCAAGAGCGGCAACATCATGGGCGCCCTCTACAAGGGTCTCATCGTCTCCGGCGGCCTCGCCTGCATCGCGTTCTACTTCGTCACCGTGCAGATGTTCCCCGAGGGACTCGCCGTCGGTAACGGCGTCATCTCCGCCCTGAACATCTTCATCTCCGCCATCGTCGGCCTGGCCGTTACCGGCGCCATCTTCGTGATCACCGAGTACTACACCTCCACCGAGTACGGCCCGGTCAAGCACATCGCCCAGGCCTCCACCACCGGCCACGGCACCAACGTCATCGCCGGTCTCGGCGTTTCCATGAAGTCCACAGCACTTCCGGTGATCTGTATCGCCGCGGGGATCATGATCTCCTTCCAGTGCGCCGGCGTTTACGGCATCGCCATCGCCGCGGTCTCCATGCTTTCCCTGACCGGCATCGTGGTCGCCATGGACGCCTACGGTCCCATCACCGACAACGCCGGCGGCATCGCCGAGATGGCTGAACTGGACGATTCGGTTCGCGCCGTAACCGACCCGCTCGACGCGGTCGGCAACACGACCAAAGCCGTCACCAAGGGTTACGCCATCGGTTCCGCTGGGCTTGCCGCCATCATCCTGTTCACCTCCTACGTGCAGGAATTGACCATTCTCGACAAGAGCTTCTCGCTCTCCAACCCCTACGTCATCGTCGGCCTCTTCATCGGCGGGATGCTTCCCTACTACTTCGCGGCGCTCTGCATGGAGGCCGTGGGCAAGGCCGGCGGCGCCGTTGTCGATGAGGTCCGTCGCCAGTTCCGCACCATCAAGGGAATCATGGAAGGAACCGGCAAGCCGGATTACGCGGCATGCGTGGACATCGTCACCAAGACCGCCTTGAAGGAAATGGTCATCCCGGGTCTCATCCCGATCCTGGTTCCCATCGTGGTCGGCTTCACCCTGGGCCCCGTTGCCTTGGGCGGCGTGATCGTCGGCTCCATCGTCACCGGCATCTTTGTCGCCATCTCCATGACGACCGGTGGCGGCGCCTGGGACAATGCCAAGAAGTACATCGAGGACGGTTTTCACGGCGGCAAGGGTAGCGAAGCCCACAAGGCGGCCATTACCGGCGACACCGTCGGCGACCCCTACAAGGACACCGCGGGTCCCGCCATCAACCCGATGATCAAGATCATCAACATCGTCTCCCTGCTCATCGTTCCGCTTCTGAACAAGATGGGGTAGTACGAAGTTTGGCAGCACTATCAAAGAGGGCGTCCCGGAAACGGGGCGCCCTCTTTGTTTTGGGGGTAAGGCTGAGACTCTTTGCCGACTCGGGCATTCAGCTTAAAGAAGAGGATGCATCCTATAAATACCCGACTCGGTTGCCCGGCTTCATGATGGACTCAGTGGCTGCGGCGATTGCTGGCGGACAGTTTGCCGCAGTCACTGGTCAGCCAGCGAGCCGTGATGTCGCCGCGGTTCAGCAGTTGCATCTTGTCTCCGGCACCGTAGGTCATCTCGATCGTGCCGCTCATATGTTCCCGGTCAGCGGCATGCATCTCGATGCGGCCGGTCATGGCATTGGCTCCGGAGCATTGGAGGTTGGCAACCAGATCGCCGGAGGTCTGGGTCGGGAACCTGTAGGCGCAGGTTGCCTGATGGGACTTCCCGATGAACGCTTCGCCGCTCTGGATCTGCGTCTCCTTCAGGCAGGAGGTGACGGTATGGGTTTCCTTTTTGACTTGGCTGGTCAGCTTCTGTTCCACCCTGGCCCGCTGTTCCGGCGTCAGTTTGTCCAGATTGGTCGGGCGCTTGGCAGCGAGCTTTTCGCTGGTGGTGGTCGTTTCCCACAGCCCCGGTTTGACATTGAGGGGTTCGGCCTGAGCGGGTAGGCACATTGCCAGCAGAGCCAGCGGCAGGGCGAGGATGGCATATTTCATGATAAAACTCCTTGAATAGAGGAGCAGCGCCGGACCTTTCCAGGAGTACTGCGGCGCTGGTTGCTCGGAAGGGTCGGAGGCGGGGTTACCCCCGCGTCCGTTGGGCGAACTTACTGCCTCTTCAGGCTGCGCGGACTGGACCAGTTGGAAGCGCCGACGGCGTTGCCCTGGCGAACCCGGTAGCTGTAGAAGGTGTTGTCGAACAGGGCGCCGCTGCTGAAACCTTGCGCGCCGGTGCTTGTGCCGGTCGCCAAGGAGATCCAGCCAGCGCCGGTTGGCGCGCAGGCCTGAGCGGTGCCGGTCTGCAGGTTGGTCGAGTTGCTATTGTTGCTGGTGGTGGTGAGGCCCTGGCAGAGTTGCAGTTCCCACCCCGCGGTCGCCGTGGCGGCGATGGTGAAGTTCACGCTCTGGGCGCATGCGCCCGAGTTGGTGAGGTCACAGGTGCCGGGATTGGACGCCGTCGGTGTAGCCGGAGCGGCCGGTGCCGCGAGCGTTGTGCCCGAGCCGGTGTTCGACCAGTTGGCCGACCAGCCGCTTGGGCTGGCCACTTTCACCTGGTACTGGTACGACGTGCCGTTGTTCAGGCCCGTGTCGGTAAAGCTGATCGCGGCTGTTCCTAACGTCGAACCAAGGTTAGTCCACGCGCCATTGCCGGCACGACGCTGGAGTTGGTATCCCACCGCGGCCGCCGGCAGGGTGAAGTTCACATTAAGGGTCGTTCCGGTCGCGCCGTTAACGGTCGGGCGTGGACCCGTTACCGGGCGTGCCGGGACAGCCAGCGACGTGGTCACCAGCTGGGAAGTCAGCGCGCCGGCCAGAGCCGTCAAACGGTATTGCACCGTTCTGGCGCTTGGGGATACCGGGAACAGATCCGCCAACTGCTGGCTGTTGGCCGGCAGCGCGGCGGCGATGATGGTCCAGGCGCCGTTGTCGATCTTGCGTTCCACCCGGTACGAAGTTTCTTTTTGCGACACATCGATCCAGTTCAGGGTCACATTGACGTTGGTCGGTGTCGGAAGTCCGGCGTTGATGACCGCCGTCAGGTTTGCCGGAGCGAACAGCCCCAGTGTTACATTGTTGCTGGTTGCGTAGGCGGAATCGCCACTGACCAGGTTAATGGCTTTGACGCGATAGAGCGAGGTTTGTGCCTCAATGGCACCCGTGTCCAGAAACAGCTGGGTATTGGGGCCCTGGAAGGCGCCTACTCCGGGAATCTGCTGGTACGCGCCAACGATACCGTTGACAACCGGCGCGCGTTCGATGACGAAACCATCTTCATTGGTGGCGTTGTCCACCCAGGACAGGGCAACCTGCAAACCGGTGACCGTTGCCACGAGGTTGGACGGGGCAAGCGGTACGGCGGGTGTGGTCACGTTGGTGCTGGCCGTGGCAAGTACGGCATTGGCCGCACCGATCGCTTCCACCTGATAGGTATAGGTTGTGGCGGGGGCCGCGGTGGTATCCGCGTAGGCAAACGCCGTCCCCGCGAGAGTTACCGGAGCCTGGGCTACGGGCAGGGTACGGGTGACGCGATAGTTTGCCACACCGGTGGCGTTGCTGGTCCAGGCCAGATTTACCCTGGTTCCGCTGGCGGCTGTGGCGGTAAGATTTATTGTTGCCGCCGTACCCGTCGCACCTGTCGCGGTACAGCCCTGGTTGGGCGCCAGAGCCCAGGTCGAGACATCGACGTTGGCCGTTACGGCACGGACCTGATAGTTGTAGCAGGTCGCGGGCTGTAGTCCGGTTGTGTCGACATAGCTGTTGAGTCCGGTGGTCTGCTGCCCGGCGATTGCCGGAGCACCCGTCTGAGTGCCGATGCCGCCCAGGACAGCTGGGCCGAGAATCGTTACCGGAGGCATGCCGCCATAAATAATCGGCACATTGTTCACGCTCATCGGCCCGTAGCGCCAGACTTCAAAACCGGCTTCGTTGGTGGCGTTGTCGTTCCAGGTCAGTGTGATCTGGGAAGCTGTGGAACCGGGAGATGCCGGGTTTGCCGGGTTGCTGGCGGTCACGTTGTTGGGAGCGGCAGGCAGGGCCGAGGCCACCGTATGTTCAACCACGGCGGAGGCGGTGGCACCCTTGCCGTTGAAGGCCACCACCTTGAAGCCGTAGGTTTTGCCCGGTGAACCGACCGAGGCATCGCCCAGGACATGCTCGATATGCGAAGTCACTTCCTTGCCCATGGTGACCAGGCGATCCCAGTCGGCCGTGGCTTCACTCTTGCCGTAGCGGATCCAGACCATGTAGCCGTCAGCGTCGGCTACCGGTGTCCATTCGATCCTGGCGGCAAAGACGTCCGGTGCCAGGGTCACCGGATCGATGTACTCGGCATCCGTGGCGTTCAGTGCGCGCACGGACAGGATCGGCGCGGCAGGTGCCGCGGTCATGGTGGTATCGTCGCGATCAACCAGGAAGGGAGCCCCCTTGCCGGTTGCCAGCCATGCTGCGTAGGCCACGCCACCCCAGTTATCGTTCAGGGTGGAACCGTCCAGCGCCGCATAGGAAGAGAGCGGCTGACCATTGATCGAGTTGCTCAGGTAGCTCGGGACGTTCGGATAGTTGGGATCGAACGGGTTGGGCTGCGCCACCGGACGCACCGAGGATGTATCCGCGTTGCGCAGGTGCTCGACGAATTCACGGGTGAGGGTCTGCCAGTACACCTCGGCCGAGGCGGACAGGGCCTGACCGGCGGGGGCGCTGAAACGGTAGGTGACCTCATCGGAGCCTTCGGCCTGCTGGGCCGCGCTGTAGCGGGTCTGTTCCTCAATCGGCGCCATGGTCGCCGGGTCGTAGTTCCAGAACTTTATGCCGGCGTTGCGGGCATTGGCGGCATCGAAACCCTTGGGTGGGATGCGGTTGTCGAACAGGATGAAGTTGTTCAGTACCGATGGCGACGGTGCGCATGCGGCGGGGGTGCCGCTTGCCGGTTCCGGGAAGATCCACTGGCTCTTGGCAAGGTCGCTGTAGCACATGCCGGTCACGCGCTCATACACCTGTACCGCGTTGTTGGCCGGAATCGTGGCGTCGATGAGGTTTGCGAGCGAGCGCTTGAAGGGTGCGCTGCTGGTCGTTTTCAGCTCGGCGTTGGCAGCGTCATATACGCCGGATTCATACACGACAGCGCTGGTGCTGTCTTTTGCCTGAACCGACAACCAGAAGCGGCGGCCATCCGGGTAGCCGGACGGAATCCGGTGGCCGGATTTGTTGAGCAGCTTTACTTTTAGTTCGTAGATGCCCGGGGAACCAACAACTTCGGTTGGAGCCTGGGTGATCTGGACATCGACGCCGTCACGCAGCGTGATTTCCGTGTTCTGCTTGGCGCGGTCCCACATGGGGCTGCGGTCGGAGAGCATGCCGGGGAATACGCGCGGGTCCTTGCCGGTTGGCGCGCCGATGACTTCCAGGTCCACTTCCGGATAGAGAACCTTCATGATCTGCGGCAAGTCGCGATTGGAGCCGGTCAGCTTGTGCAACGAGCTCCCCCCCTGAGTTGTGCGATTCTTGCCGTAGGGGAACCCGCCGACCAGCCAGGGATCGGCATTGTAGCTGCTGGAATCAAGGTCGGTGTATTCGTGCTTGAGGAGCGGCATGTGGCAGTCCTGGCAGCGCTCGACACCAGTACCAACGCGCTTTCCCAGCGGATCGGAGATGGCATTGGTCGGCTGGGAGAAGGAGCTGTACTTCCACTCGGAATAGGTGCGCTGTTCGGGCATGCCGTGGTTGAGCACCGGTACCGTCAGGTCGTGGCAGGAACCGCAGAATTCGGAGGTGCGGATGAATTCGTTGGGGCTGGCCGCACCGGATGGGCCGGTCGGCAGAGGCGGTTGCAGACCGCTCAGAGTCGCGCCGGAAGCGGCGTCCTTGACAAACGGGAACCGGGAACCGCCGCGACCGGCGCCACCGACAGTCGGGTGTTCAATCGAGAAGGCCTGGGCCGCGAAGACGGAGATTCCGGAAGCGGTTGTCGGCGTGCCGCGTGGAACTTCGAACAAGGGTGGCAGCGTGCCGTCGAGGTTGTAGGCGAGCACCTGGCCGGCTGAGTTTGTCGCCGGCAGACCGATCGGCGCCGGGTTTACCGGATTGCCGGCATCCACCCAGCCATCCGGATACACGCCGTAAATCTGGCCGGTGTAGGAACCGCTGATCGGCAGATCGCTGAAATAGACATCCGTCATCCCGGAGTATTTGCCTATGTAGGTCATGCCGTCCAGGTACTGCAGGGTGGTGTCACCGTAGGGATTCCCCGCGGCAATGGTCGGGGTGCCAACCTGGTCCGCGGGCTCCTTGCCGTTGTGCTGCCAGTCGAAGAGGCCGGCAAGGAGATTCCAGACGTTGTCCAGGGGGCTGATGTCGGCACGCTTGTTGGTTACGTTGCCGACCGCGCGGTGGCATGCCTCGCAGCTGATCCCTTCGGTGTCGGTGGAGAGCAGGATGCTCTGAATAAGCGAGGAGCCGTCGGCCTTGCCGCCAATGGTCGGGTCGAAGCGACCGGAGAGCCAGCCGTTGGGGCTATGGCAGCGGAAGCAGACATTGCCCGCGCCATCCTGTCCGGTCACCGCTTTGACGATGTCATTGGTGCTGATCTGGGCGGCGCGGAAGATCGGATCGCGCCCCGCGCTGGCCATGTTGCCGCCGGCCCAGTTGCCGAAGGCGGCGGTGTGCTGATCCACCGTGCCGGCATGACAGGCGCCGCAGGTGACCACGAATTCGAACACGTTCCACTCGGCCGGGGCCGTGATGTTGGCGAGTTCCTGCTGCTGGGTGCCCGGGTTGGGCACGGAACCTCCGGGAAGTGGCCGGCCTGGCACGTCGGCATGGACGCTGACGGTCAGGGAAAAGAGAGATAACACCACAAAAATAAGCACCTTGCATATACCGGTTAAGCCATGCTGCACAGTTTTACTGGATCGTTGCATGGGGGACTCCTTTCCCTTTGGTTAGGATTTAGGTGGTACATCTGGGCATAACTGCTCTTTCATCCTCTTTCAATCCTGCGTTTTCTTTGCTATGGCGGCTGATGGTACGAACGGCGTGGTCAGCTTTCCTTCAAAGTTCGATTTTCCCGAAAATGAACCCGCCGGCATGCGCCCTGTTCGAGGTTTGGTTCCGCCGCGCTGAAGCCTCACCCGCGCCTCCATGGTGCCGGTTTCCACCGTGGGGTCGAAGGGGAGAGAGGCGTTCAGCAATCCGGTCATCGCATAAGGGTTATAGCGGGACTTCAGGGCTGCCGGATCCGCGCCTGTCGCGGTGATGGTCCACTCTCCCTTGAGATACCAATTTCCCGCTTTCTGGTCGGCCATGTCCGCGCTGGGGCTGAAGGCGTTCATGGCGACGCTGAATGCACCTTCGGGGAAGATGGCGCCCGGGGTCCAGCTGACTGCCTTTCCCGCGATTTTGATGCCGGTGCGCATCCTCCCCTCTTTTGCCGTAGCTAAAGCTCCCCAGCTGATCACTTTAGCGTCGGATAGCTGCCATTCAATGGTCGCCGGTGGCTGGCCGGCGGCTGCCACGCTGTACAAAAACACAGAAATCGCCAGGGTAATGATTAACTGTATAATTATAAATATTGCCAAGGCCCTCTGCTTTTCCTGCATGATCTTCACCTCCTTTCATCTTTTTGATTCGTCGTCTGATATGAATAATTGCCTGCCTGACTGCCGGCCCGCTTCTCCAGTTTCCATTCGGTTTTTTATCACCCCCTTCGTTTTGGATTGGCTGTCATTGAATGGGCTTGCTTGAAATTTCAATGCATGCCTGTTGAAGATAAATAAGATCTCTTTTGTGGTAACAGGGGTTGAGCAATTAGCAGGCCAATGTAATCAGTTCAGACGCTACGGAGGAAAAACGCTGAAATTACGGAGGGGTAAGACAGGGAGAGGGGTGTGGAACGAAGCTGGTGATGGCGACGATTTTCATGATATTTAATGGAATTACGATATGTCGCGATTCAGTCCATCATTTGGATAATTGTAGAAATTGGTTATTCAGGCAGGTACTCCATCATGCCCTCCATTGTCTATTGACGGAGGATGGCGAATTTTTTAATCCGGGAGCGCAGGGTGCTGGGGTTGAGACCGAGGAGTACCGCGGCCCCTTTATCACCATTAATGCGCCAGCCGGTTTTTTGGAGCACCTGGAGGATGTGATCACGCTCCAGTTCGGCAATGGCCTTGACGTCCTTGCCTGCCGGTTCTGCACAGTTCCTTAATGAATCGAAACGGTCCATGACCTGTAGTACGGTCCCCTGGCTGATGATTACCGCCCGCTCGATTAGACTTTCCAATTCACGCACGTTGCCGGGCCAGTGGTAATCCTGAAGGGTCTTCAGGGTATCTTTGGACACGGTCTCTATTTGCTTGCTGTTTTTCTTGTTGAATTTGGCGACGAAATGATTGACGAGCAGCGGGATGTCCTCCTTGCGCTCCCGGAGCGGCGGGATCGTGATGGGAAAAACATTGAGCCGGTAGAACAGGTCCTCCCGGAAATTGCCGTTGCGGATTTCTTCCGCTAGATTCCGATTGGTGGCTGCGATGATTCGCACATCAACCTTGAGGGTACGGGGACTGCCCACCAGCTCAAACTCGCCGTCCTGAATGACCCGGAGCAGTTTAGCTTGCAGTTCCAGTGGCATCTCGCCGATTTCGTCGAGGAATATGGTGCCGCCGTTGGCAAGTTCGAAGCGCCCCATTTGCCGGGCATTGGCCCCGGTGTAGGCTCCTCTTTCCCGCCCGAAAAGCTCGCTTTCGATAAGGTTCGCCGGCAGTGCCGTACAGTTGACCGTTATCATCGGGCGATCCTTGCGGGCACTGTGGCTGTGGATGGCGCGCGCCACGACTCCCTTGCCGGTGCCGGTCTCGCCAAGCACAAGCACTGTGGCATTCATGGGCGCTACCTGACTGATCCGCTGGAAAAGGGAGGAAAGCTGTTTGCTCTGGCCGATGAAATCGCCGAAATTGTGCCTTGCGGCAACCTGCTTTTCCAGATAAATGTTCTCAGCCTGCAGCCGGTCCTTGAGATCATTTATTTCCTTATAGGCAACCTGAAGGGAGACTTCAATCTTCTCGCGTTCTTCTATTTCATTCTTGAGCTGTACGTTAGCCTTGGTCAGGTCTGTTGTTCGCTCCGCGACCCTTTCGTCAAGTTCGGTGAGAACTTTCTGGAGCACCAGTTCGGCCAGTTTGCGAGCGGTGATATCGGTATGGGAAACGACAACGCCTAGCCGGGAGCCCGATAATCTGGTGGCGCTCATCAGAAACCAGCGCTGAGCGTCCTTAGCGTTACAGGGATATTCCGAGGTGAACTTTTCCTGCTCCCCGTGTATAACCGCTCGTATGCCTTCTCGGATTTCCTCGATCTGATTGTCGTCTCTTGCGCAATTCTCGTTTTTACACACGTCCAGGTATCGCGTGCCCAGATCGCTGCCCGATGCACCGGCACGGCAGTTCTCAACGGCATAATCCTGCCAGCGCTCGTTAACCGAAACTATGCTCCCATCCGCGTCCAGCACGGCAATATGTGAAGGCAGCGAGTTAATTATTTCGCTGGTGAATTGTTCATTTCTCCGAAGATCCAAGGTCAGACTTTCTGCAATTTTCCCCGTTTCGGTGCGGATGATCAGCAGGGCTCGGATCAGGAAGAACAGCAGCAGGTTGATGGCAATTCCGCCCGCCAGTATGATCCAGATTTTTATGTATTCAGCGCTGAAGGGCCCGCCGCCGGATTTTGTGAAGCTCAGCGTCCAGCTATGCCCGTTGAAAACAAGCGGAATCTGACGGGTGAAACGCACATCGGACAGCTGCTTCTGATCGCCCGGTTGAGTACATTCATAGAGCAGACTTTGCGCCGCAGGCTGTACACCGTCGAAGATCTGAAAATTAAGCAGCGTTGCTTGCACATGGTTGATTTCACCGAGTATTCCCTGCATCAGGTCGTTCATCCGGCAGGGGGTGAAGACCCAGCCATAGATCGCGATCCGGCGCTGGTCTACTGTTTCGACAGGCAGGCCTTTGCGGTAGACCGGAAAATACATTAAGGTGCCGGCCTGAGAGTCGGCACCGGATTCCTGAAACAGGGTGACCTTGCCGGAGAGCAGAGCTGAGTTGCTATCCCGCGCCTGTTCCATGGCAGCCCGCATGGTCGGTTCCGAGAGCATGTCATAGCCAAGGGAGCGCTGGTAGCTTTTGGAAGATGGCTCAATATGTATGACGGAGGAATAAATGTCTCGCGCGCCCTCCGGCTTCACCCGGTATCCCGGGAAACCTTCCTGACGCATTTCCTGGACATGACGGGTTAGTTCCGATGGCGGGATAAGAAGCGCGAAACCGAGGCCCAGAATACCGTGGAGTTCTTTTTCAATCGCCATGTATCGGGTGTAAGTGACCCATTTGTGGAGCGTAACTTTATCGGATGCCTCGATAAACGCCACAACACTTTTCAGGATACGGGCTTGACCATCAAGTCTCTCTGAAATGGCAACTTGAATCTCGCGACATTCATGCGTGAAATCTCGCTCCGCATTCCGGTCCAGATTCGATTTCATGAAGAAGGTTGCCATGGCGGTAAGGAGCAATCCGACCGACAGCAGGATCCAGGGAGAATCCCCTTTTCTGAAAGTGAGACGTATCATGGCGTGTAAAAAAGTGTGCGTGGAGGGGTGAGAAGGGATCGAACTTGCCGACTCGGGGCTAGCTTTGGTTGCTTTGCTTTTCACTTCCGGCATGGCGGGTACCTCTCGAAATCAGACGGAGGGTATGGTATGACGGTTGGAATTTAGGGCCGGCCCAAGTTGATCCAGCTGAAATGTCCGGTAAACATTCAGATAATAGGCGTTTCCTGAGTTTAATGCCATCCTTTAATGGGCAAAGCCGGCGTTGCAGCGCGCCTTCTTTTCCCGCGACATAAGCCGACCCCTCCTCCTTCTCGCCGTTGCATTAGACGCGCCTTGGTCCCCTCGATAAAATCCGGCTAACAACGGCTACACTTTCTGTCCAGCAGCTCTCGCCTTGTGGGGCGACGTTCAATGCTGAGGACACCTCAGGCCACTCCCTGTGCCCGAGAACCTGAACCACTACCCTACCCGCGGGCGATATTGATGGCCCGGGCCACGATCATCGCCACGACTGCCAGGGACATGGTGCTTTCGATACCCATGATGAGCTTGACTCGCCTCGAATACGGCATGGCGTCGGTCGGTGAGAACGCTGTGCCGGCCGTTAGCGACACATACAGATAGTCGGGGAAGGTCGGCTTCCAGTCGGCGGGGGCCAGCCCTTGTTGGCTGGATTGCTGCTGCGGGAAGACGAGGTCGGGGAAGTCCCGGTAGCCATCGGCACGTGCCTCGGGACCAGCGCCGTCCAGTTCCCAGTACACGAAGGCGAATATGGTGATATTGACGACCCATAGCACTATGCCCACCAGAAGTAGTCCGACCGGGTCGAGCGCTGATTTACCGACAAAGATGTTACTCACCAGCTTAAACAGGCTGACGGCGTTCGCGATGACGAGCATGCCGACGAGGCTTACCGCGAGAGCGCGCATGAGCCGGCTCGGCTCCGTCCGCGGCGGGAGGTAGACGGCCACTGATGCGAGCAGAAGAAACGCGGAGATGGCCGGGAAGAGCCAGACTGGCCGAAGCGTTAGGCTCACTGCCACCCAGGCCTGACCGGCAATGACCACTACGGCCGCGCCAAACGCGGGCCAGCGTGATTCGGGGTCGGTCGGGATCTGCCACGATGGCGCGGGCTCTCCGGTATACGGTCGTTTCGGTTTCCGGTCGGGGTGCGGCTTGTAGACCATGGGATTCTCCTGCTGCATGATGCGATCCGGGATTCTGCACTTGCAGAGATTATGCGTCATATTGTGCAAAACTTACCTAGCTCCCTTCTAGTTCCCACTGTCTAATCAGGGCATAAACCCACTTTCCCCCAATCCCTTCTCTATAAACTTCCATTTTTCGCTGAAGCTATTCAGCCACCATGGGAATGAATCGCATACGAATCTCACCAATCTGGACCAGATTATTTTAGATTCTCCATAATTTGACTGCCGTAAATTAGTTACAACTTCATCACATAAATTTATTGCTGATTTTATGTGGCCATAATATTCCGCTGGAGTTGTTGAGTCAGTCAAAATTGATTCGAATAATTGAGAAGCCTGGTTTATATATTCTATTATTTGTTCGATATCGTTTCGTTTCATCATTGGCCTCAGATGATTTTGTTTGATCTGCTTTTATCCGTTCATTCCGTCAATCCGTGTGCGAGCAGTTTGGATTTGTTTTTCCTCGTCGGCGCCCATTCGCGCCGCTGTTACCTCGCCAAGCCTCTCCGCTCCGAGCTTCATCAGCACCGCATCCCGGTAGAGCCGCTCGTACTTTGCCGCAGCCTCCTCCCAGGTGAACCTTTTTGCCATGGCGTTTTGCCGCAACCTAAGGATCGCTTCGGGGTCCCGGTACCAGGTGTGGACCGCCCAGCCGACGGTGTCGAAGAGCGCACCCGCATTAAGATCCCAGAACTTGAACCCGGTTCCGGTCCCCTTTTCCGCGTCGAAGTTCTGCACCGAGTCATCCAGACCGCCGGTGGCGCGCACGATCGGTATGGTGCCGTAGGCCATGCTGTACATCTGGTTCAGCCCGCACGGCTCGAAGGCGGACGGCATCAGGAAAAAGTCGCAGCCTCCCTCGATTCTATGGGCCAGGCGGTTGTCGTATCCTATCCGGCAGGCGAAACGCTCCGGGTGGCGCGCGGCTTCCCCTCCGAAATAGAAGTGCGCCCAGGGCTCGCCGGCGCCAAGCAGCACGATCTGGATATCCAGCTCCAAGAGCCGGGGGAGCGCCTCGGCCAGGGTGTCGATCCCCTTCTGCTTCACCAGGCGGGAGACCAGCCCGATGAGCGGCACATCGTCCCTTTCGGGAAGACCCACGGCGCGCTGCAGCTCCCGCTTGCAGACCGCCTTGCCGCTCAGATCCCGGGCCGAGTAGGTCGCGGCCAGGTACGGGTCGCTCTCCGGGTTCCACTCGTCATAGTCCACCCCGTTCAGGATGCCGGAAAGCGCCCCGGAGCGCTCCCCAACCACCTCCTCCAGGCCCCAGCCGTACTCCGGGGTCTGCATCTCCCTGGCGTATCCCTCGCTCACCGTATTAAGGAGCGTCGCGTGGTAGATCCCACCCTTCAGGAGGTTGACCTGGTTCTCCTTCTCGAGTTCCAGGAAGGTGAAATGCTCCCACCCGACGCCGAGTACCTCCATGGCCCCCTCGTAGAAGCTTCCCTGGTGCTGCATGTTGTGGATGGTGAGGACGCTCGCCGCTTCCGAAAGATACGGGTCGTGGCGGTAGAGGGTATTCATCAGGACCGGGACGGCCGCGGTGTGCCAGTCGTGGGCATGCACCACGTCCGGGGTGAAGCGGATCATCTTGCAGAGCTCCAAGCTCCCCCGCGACAGGAAGATGAAGCGGTTGTCGTTGTCCAGGTATCCCCGGTTGTCCTTCTCGTAGAGGGCGTCGCGGCCGTAGAAGTCATCGTGGTCCAGAAAGTAGACCGGGACATCGGTGCCGGGGATCCGCCCCTCCAATACCCCGCAGTACATCTCGCCGATCACCCCCATCGGCACGACCAGAAACCCGGGAAGTTCGCGCAGCTGGAATCTTTCCCGGTCCACCTTGTAGTAGCGGGGCATGACGACGCGCACGTCGTGCCCCTGGGCCCTCAGGAACTTGGGGAGGGCTCCCACCACGTCGGCGAGTCCGCCTTCCTTGGCGAAGGGAACCGCCTCGGAGGCGGTGATAAGGATATTCAGGCGCATGGATAGGCTCTCCTGTGGGGTGCTGGTGCTAAGCGACGTGCTAAAATACCACGCAACGCGCCCTCGGGCAATGCCTGAATATTAACGAGGGGTAAGGTTATTGAAATATAATAAAACTGTTGCATCCCGGCTCGATCTGTCGTAACGTGAGGCTGATTGATCGGTTCGCGGTAGGCGGTTACCGCAGGAGGTTGCCATGAAAACCCCACGGCAGATGCTGGAGATCGGAGACACCTTAGCCGAGAAGCCTTGCCACGCGTGCAACCACCGGAGGGTGGCTGTAATAAAACCAGGCGTAGACGGGATGGGGATGGAGATTGGCGAGATTCTCCCGGGAGAGTTTAACCAGCGCGGACGCGAGTGCGTCAGGCATGCCGCAGAGTTCTGTTGCGAACCGGTCGGCTTCCCACTCGTGCCGTCGGGATAGCCAGGAGAAAAGAGGGGTCAGGGGGAAGGTGGCGACGGACGCCAGGAAGCTGACCATGACGATCTGGGCCGCGAAGGACCCCTGGCCAAGGCCGAAGAGCCCAGGCAATCCCCCCCAAGCGATCAGCAGATACACCGCGTAGCAAGCCGCCAGCGCGATTCCCTCCGTTAGGACCAGACGTTTCCAGATATGTCCCCGCTTCCAGTGACCCGCCTCGTGGGCAAGTATCGCCAGCAACTCCGGGCGCTCCATCTGCTTGACCAGGGTGTCGTACAGTACGATCCGCTTCACCCGACCGATCCCCGTGAAATAGGCGTTGGAGTGGAGGCTGCGGCGCGAGGCGTCCATCTGCAGCACCCCCTTCACCTTGAGCCCCCCTTTTTCCAGCAGGCGGCGGATCTCCTCCTCCAGTTCGGCGTCGCCCAGGGGCTCGAATTTGGAAAAAAGCGGTTCGATGAGGTACGGGGAGAGGTAGATCATGGTGACGGAGAAAAGGGCGAAAAAGCCCCAGACCCAGAGCCACCAAAGCCCGGGGGAGCTTTTTACCAGCAACAGGGCCGCTGCGAAAAGGATCACCAGCAGCGCCGCCGAGACCAGCGTCGACTTGAAAAAATCGGTCAGCCAGATTCTTGGCGTGGTGGTGTTGAAGCCGTAGCGCTTTTCGACCCGGAAGGTGGCATGCAGCGAGAAGGGGATGTCCAGCACCCCCTGGGCCAGGGTGAGGAGCAGCATGAACAGCACCCCCCGCACCACGAAGGAACCGGAGAGGGCGTTGATCCAACCGTCGTAGAGCGGCAGAAGCGGGGTGAACAGGAAGGCGAGGAGGAGCGCGCTGTCGTAGACCGACTGGATCAACGCGACCCTGCTCTGCTCCAAAGTGTAGCGCGCCGTCTTGGCCAGGGCCTCGGCGTCAACCGTGCCCAGGAACTCCTTGGGGACCGAGGCGCCGTGGCGTTTCAGGTGCTGGAGGTTGAGGTAGCGCAGCCCGCAGGCGGCGGCGAAGCGCAGCAGGTAGGCGGCGATCAGGACTGTTTTCATGGCTGGACCTCGTCGGAAAAGGCGTGCCCCGATTAAAAAAAGGCCCCCCAGTTCGCGCGGAGGGCCTTTGCCGTGCCGGGATGGCGGCGTTGCTATTTCTTCACGCTTCCCTTCTCGATGATGACTTCGTACTTGTAGCCGCCGCCGAAGTCCTTGTCCTTGGCGAGGGTTCCAGAGACCGTTATCAGGTCTCCGGTGGCCGGAAGCTCGCTGGAGGTGACCACCAGGTCGTGGGTCTTCTTTTTTTCGTTGCCGCTGCCGTCCTGCAGGTGGATCCAGTTCTTCCCCATGATCCCCGCGGAGACCTTGACAACCTGGCCTTTCACCACCACCTGTTTGCCGTTCAGCGGGCCGCGCTTGGCGAAGATCTCCGCTATGGTGTAGGCATTGGCGCCGCTCGCCTTCTCAACCTTGATCTTCCCTAATGACGAGGCCGCCGCGCCGCCGCTGCCGGGGGACTTCTTCGGGGCCGGTTTGGCCGCGGTTCCATCGGACTGGACTTCCGGCTGGCCGCAGAATAGGATCATGTCGAATTTGCGGTTGAGCGCCTTGCTCTGAAATTCGGGCATCTCCATGCAACCGCGGAAGGAGAGGGTTTCGCCGATGCGCGTCTCCAGGGTGGAATAGGCGACCCAGGTCTTCTTGCCGTCCTTCTCCAGGCTCGCGTAGGTGTATCCGCCGCCGTTCAGGGTCTCGACCACTTTTCCTGAGGGGTTCAGCTCGCCGCCGGTGGCGGAGGAGGTGCTGCCGCCCATCATCTTTGAGTGACCGGTTTTCGACATGTCCTTTTTTATTGCCTCGACCGAGGCGTCGGACTTTTCAGCTGTTTTCGGAGCGTCCGCGCAACTGCCCGCGACGGGCAACGCTAGGGTGAGCAGAACCGACATGATGGTGGAATAACGCTTCATTGAAAACTCCCCGCTGTTGTGATGCCGCCTGGGCGGTGCTAACCCTAGGGTTTGCGTGGCGTAGGATAGCATGATTCCGTACCGTAGACAACACTGTTAATGTAGCCTTATCCCCTCTTCTTAATCACCAGGGAGTCGCCCGACATGGAGAGGTCCACCTGGACGGTATCGCCCGAGGTGAATTTCCCCTCCAGGAGCATGAGCGCCAGCGGGTCCTGGATCTTTCTCTGCAACGCGCGCTTGAGCGGCCTCGCGCCGTAGGCTGGGTCGTACCCCTCGCGCGCCAGGTACTCGCGCGCGTTGTCGGTGACCTCCAGGCAGATCCCCTTCTGCTCCAGCCGATTCTCAAGCGACCTGAGCTGGATGACGACGATCTGCTTGATGCTCTCCAGCGGCAGGGCCCGGTAGATGACGATCTCATCCACGCGGTTCAGGAATTCCGGCTTGAACTGCTCCTTCAGCGTCTCCATCACATTGGCCTGCATGCGCTGGTAGTCGCCGGCACCGTACTGCTGGATCCATTGGGAGCCCAGGTTGCTGGTCATGATGATGACGGCATTCTTGAAATCGACCGTCCTTCCCTGTCCGTCGGTGAGCCTGCCGTCGTCCAGGATCTGCAGGAGGACGTTGAAAATTTCGGGGTGCGCCTTCTCTATCTCGTCGAACAGCACGATGCAGTAGGGCCTCCTTCGCACCGCTTCGGTGAGCTGTCCCCCCTCCTCGTAGCCGACGTAGCCGGGGGGTGCGCCGATCAGGCGGGCCACCGTGTGTTTCTCCTGGTACTCGCTCATGTCGATCCTGACGATGGACTGGTCGTCGTCGAAGAGAAACGACGCCAGGGCGCGCGCGGTCTCGGTCTTGCCGACCCCGGTTGGGCCCAGGAAGATGAAGGAGCCGATCGGGCGGTTCGGGTCGGAGAGACCGCTTCTGGCGCGCCGGACCGCGTTCGCCACCAGGGTGAGCGCGTCGTCCTGGCCAACGACGCGGCTCTTCAGCCGCTCCTCCATCCGGACCAGTTTCTCCGATTCGGTCTCCAGCATCCTGTTGACCGGGATGCCGGTCCATTTGGCGACGATCTCCGCCACCATCTCGCCGTCCACCTCCTCGGGGAGCATCTTCCCCTCGGTCTGGATCTCCTCCATGGAACTTTTCTTCTGGGCCATTTCTTTTTCTATGGCCGGTATCTCGCCGTAACGGATCTCGGCGGTGCGGGCCAGTTTTCCCTCCCGCTCGGCTTTTTTCGCCTCTTCCCTCTTTTCTTCCAGCTGCTGCTTGAGCTCGCTCAGATCCTTGAGCGCGGTCTTCTCCTTCTGCCAATGGCCGGTGAGGGTGGCGGATTCCGCCTTGAGGCTCTCCAGCTCGTCGGTGAGCTTCTTCAGCCGCTCCAGGGCATGGGGGTCCTGCTCGCGGAGCAGGGCCTGCTCCTCGATCTTCAGCTGGATGATGCGCCGGTCCACCTCGTCGATCTCGGTCGGTTTTGAGTCGATCTCGATACGGAGCCTGGAGGAAGCCTCGTCGATCAGGTCGATCGCCTTGTCCGGGAGAAAGCGGTCGGTGATGTAGCGGTCGGACAGGGTCGCCGCCGCAATGATGGCGCTATCCTTGATGCGGATTTTGTGGAAGGTCTCGTACTTTTCCTTGAGGCCGCGCAGGATGGAGATGGTGTCCTCGACGCTCGGCTCGCCGGTATAGACCTGCTGGAAGCGGCGTTCCAGGGCGGCGTCCTTTTCGATGTACTTGCGGTATTCGTTCAGGGTGGTGGCGCCGATGCAGTGCAGGCCACCCCTTGCCAGGGCGGGCTTCAGCATGTTGGAGGCGTCCATGGCCCCCTCCGCCGCTCCCGCGCCGACCAGGGTGTGGAGTTCGTCGATGAAGAGGATGATCTTTCCCTCGGATTTCTCCACCTCCTTGATCACCGCTTTGAGCCGGTCCTCGAATTCGCCGCGGTACTTGGCGCCGGCGATGAGAGCGCCCATGTCGAGGGCTACCAGCAGTTTGTCCTTGAGGGTTTCCGGGACGTCCCCCGAGATGATCCGTTGGGCGAGACCCTCGACGATGGCCGTCTTCCCCACCCCAGGCTCTCCGATCAGCACCGGGTTGTTCTTGGTGCGCCGGGAAAGTACCTGAATGACCCGCCGGATCTCGTCATCCCGGCCGATGACGGGGTCGAGTTTTCCCCGCCGGGCCAGTTCGGTCAAGTCCCGGCCGTACTTGGCGAGTGCCTGGTATTTCTGCTCGGGTTCCTGGTCGGTGACCGCCTCGTCGCCCCGTAGCGCCTTCAGCGCCGAGAGCACCCCGTCGCGGGTCACCCCGGCCTGGGAAAGGAGCCTGGAGCAGGGCGTCTCCTTCGCCCCGGCGAGCGCCAGCAGCAGGTGTTCCGTCGAGACGAAGGCGTCGCGCATGGCGTCCGCCTCTTTCTGCGCCTGTTCCAGGATGCCGTTGAGTGCGCTGGAGAGCGAAATCTGCACGTTTCCAGTGACCTTGGGAAGCTTCTGGAGGCTCGTTTCCAGATTCCCACGCAGCTGGCTTAGAGGTGCGCCGATCTTCTTCAGCAGTTCCGGGACGAAGCCACCTTCCTGCTCAAGCAGGGCAAGGAGCAGGTGCTCCGGCTCTATGGCCCCGGCCGACATGGCGGAGGCCTTCCCCTGGGCGGTGGCCAGGGCCTCCTGCGTCTTCACGGTCATCTTTTCGGGTCGTATCATGGCGAGACCTCCTGCCGGAATAATAGGGAGTGCAACTTGCCATGTCAAGGAAGGGGAGGCTGAAAGGCGGGAAAGCAGGGGTACGGTTGAGTTGTAAGTCGAAACAAACTCAAATAGAACGCGGATGACGCGGATTGAGCGGACTCACGCGGATAGAAACATGACTCGGGGTTAAACCATTTCAGTCCGTAAATCCGCGCAGATCCGCTCCATCGGATGCGTATCCGCGTTCCATTGCCTTGCTTGATTCTGATTGTTTTTGTTGGGAGGTTAATGCTGAATATTCTTGGGGATGACCCGGCAGCGCGGGTTTTTGATGGGCTAATCGAGGCGGAAGGCGAGCTGCTTCCAGTCGCCGCGCTTCACCTTCGGCCCCTGGTAGTATCTCGGGCAGGAGGCGATCAGCACGGAGTCCGGCTGCTTGCAGGTACGCCGGCAGGAAAGGCAGAGCTGATTTGTGTCGGGGGGTTGCGTCATGCTGGTCACCAGGCGATCCGCCACGCGAAAGGAGTCTCGGCTCCCCCGCGTGGCGCACGCTCCTACTGTATCTTTTTGATCCAGCCGAAGTTGTCGGCGATCTTGCCGGTCTGGATCCCTGTCAGCGTGTCATAGAGCGTCTGGGTGTGCTTGCCGACTCCGCCGCCGTTTATCTCCAGGCATTCCCCGGCGTAGCAAAGGGCGCCCACCGGCGTCACCACCGCGGCCGTGCCGCTGCCGAACGCCTCGGTGATCGCTCCGGAACGGAGATCCTTCATCAGGTCCTTCACGTCGATGCGCCGCTCCTCGACCTTCATCTTCAAGGAACGGGCCAGCGTCAACACGGAATCCCGGGTCACACCGTGCAGGATGGTCCCCTCCAGGGGCGCCGTGACGATCCGGTCGCCGTAGGCGAAGAACATGTTCATGGAGCCGACTTCCTCTATGTAGCGCTTCTCGACGCCGTCCAGCCAGAGCACCTGGTCGTACCCCTTTTCCTTCGCTTCCAGTCCCGCCTTGAGGGAGCTTGCGTAGTTGCCGCCGGTCTTCGCCTCGCCGGTTCCCCCGGGGGACGCCCTGACGTACTTGTCCTCCACCATGATCCGTACCGGCTTGAATCCCTTCGGGTAGTAGGCTCCCACCGGGGAGAGTATCACGTAGAAGTAGTAGTGGTCCGAAGGCTTGATGCCGACCACCGGTTCCACCGCGATCATGGTCGGCCGGATGTAGAGGGAGGTTCCCTCCGCGCCCGGAATCCAGTCCCGCTCCAGGCCGACCAGCTGCTCGATCCCCTTCAGGAACAGCTCCTCCGGGATCTGGGGCATGCAGAGCCTTTCGGCGGATTGGTTGAAGCGCCGGGCGTTCATCTCGGGGCGGAACAGGGCGATGCTGCCGTCATGCCACTTGTAGGCCTTGAGTCCCTCGAAGATCTCCTGGGCGTAATGCAGCACGAGCGCCGCGGGGTCGAGCAGGAACGGCTCGTTCTTCTTGATCCGGGCGTCAACCCATCCCTGTCCCACTTTCCACTCCACCAGCAGCATCCGGTCGGTGAATAACTTGCCGAAACCAAGCTTTGACTCGTCACTGAACTTCGCCTTCTTTTCCCCATCGCTCAATGCTTCTATCCGTATCTCCATGTGACTGAACCTCCGGTTTTTCGGCGCCAGGCGTCGCTTTTGTTCGATCTTCCCGTTTACCACATTCATCCCCGGCGGGCAAGTAATTTCACTTGACCCAGGGTGCCGGATAGTGTGGCCCTCCCTATTGCCCTTGATTTTTCCCGGGCCAGTTGTTATAGTTGTTGGCACTCACGCTACCCGAGTGCCAGCGGGACGTGAAGATGAAATAAATTACCTACAGGGAGACGCTCACGTGAATTATACGATGCCGGTACCCATAGACAGCCTGACCCTTTACCTAGCCGAGATCAACCGCTTTGCGCTGCTCACCCCGGACGAGGAGCGCCACCTGGCCCTGCGCTTCCGCGAGGAGGGGGATCTCCAGGCGGCCCAGAGCCTGATCACCGCGAACCTCCGTTTCGTGGTGAAGGTCGCCGGGGAGTACAGATCCTACGGCATGAAGATGCTCGACCTGATCCAGGAAGGGAACATCGGTCTCATGATGGCGGTACGCAAGTTCGATCCCGGCAAGGGGGTGCGGCTCATCTCCTACGCGGTCTGGTGGATCAGGGCCTACATCCAGAACCACATCATCTCCGCCTGGAGCCTTTTGAAGATCGGCACCACCCAGGCGCAGAGAAAGCTCTTCTTCAAGCTGAACCAGGCAAAGCAGACCATCGTTCGCATGACCGGCGAGGACGACCTCCATTCGGCAGCCATCCTGCTTGACGTGAAGGACGTCGAGGCCCGGGAGATGGAACAGCGCCTGAGGGGGGAACTCTCCCTCGACGTCGAGATGTTCGAAGGGGAGGGAGGGACCTTCCTGGAGAGCCTCCCGGACCTGCGGCAGAACCAGGAGGAACTCCTGGCGGAGCGCGAGGAGAGCGTCATCCTGGAGCGCGGGGTGGCCTGCGCGCTGGAGAACCTGAACGAGAAGGAGCGCTTCGTGATTGAGCGCCGGGTCACCTCGGAGAGCCCCCTGACGCTGCAGGAGATCGCCGACCACTTTTCCCTATCCCGGGAGAGGGTGCGCCAGATCGAGGAGGGCGCGCTGAAGAAGATGAAGCGCCTGCTCACGCCGCTCGTCGTCTCCCGGGCCGCCGCCTAGGGACCACGCAGGGGGCCGGACCACAGCTTGATCAAGGGGGCGCTTCCGACATGGGGCGCCCTTTTTTTGTTTACAGCGGCGCCCCGGTTTCGCTATGCTCGGAACGGGTCTTAGGGGGAAATAATGCTTTCGGGTGATGAGAGAGAGCGCTACGCACGCCACCTGGCGCTGGACGAGGTCGGGGAAGCGGGGCAGGAGCGGCTCCGGGCCGGGCGGGTGCTGGTCATCGGCGCCGGGGGGCTCGGATCACCCGCCGCTTTGTACCTTGCGGCGGCGGGGGTCGGCTGTATCGGGGTGGCGGACGGCGACCAGGTGGAGCTCTCCAACCTGCAGCGCCAGGTGATCCACGGCAGTTCCGACCTGGGCCGCCCGAAGGTCCTCTCTGCGCGGGACCGGATGCTGGAGATAAACCCAGGGGTGCGGGTGGAGTGCATCGGGGAGTGGCTCACCCGGGAGAACATCGTGGGGGTCGTCGCGCGCTACGACTTCGTGCTGGATGCGACGGACAACTTCGAGGCGAAATTCCTGATCAACGATGCCTGCCTTGGCGCCGGCACGACTTACTCGCACGGAGGGATACTGAGGTTCACGGGGCAGACCATGACCGTCAGGCCCGGGGAGTCCACCTGCTACCGCTGCATCTTTCCCGAGCCGCCCGAAGCGGAGGTGGCGCTCTCCTGCTCCCGGGCTGGGGTGCTCGGCGTGCTTCCCGGGGTGATCGGCCTGATCCAGGCGACCGAGGCGATCAAGTACCTGCTCGGAATCGGGGAGCTTCTGACCTCGCGACTGCTCACCTACGATGCGCTCACCATGCGTTTCAGGGAGGTGCCGCTCGCCAGGAATCCCCATTGCCCGGCCTGTGGGGAGGGTCGGGTGGCGCGGCTTTAGGCCTTGAACCTGGTTTCAGTTCCGGCCCTGAGCCTGGAGATATTCTCGCGGTGCCTGAAGATGACGATGGCGGCGATCGCCAGTGACATGACGATCAGCTCCGGTTTTCCTTGCAGGAGCGTCACGAAGACCGGGATCACCGCCGCCGCCGCAATGGAAGCGGCCGAGACGTAGCGCCACCGGTAGAGCACCAGGGCGAAGAGCGCCAGGGCGCAGAGGACGGAGAGCGGCGAGGTGCCGAGCAAGACGCCGAGCGCCGTCGCGACCCCTTTTCCCCCTTTGAAGCCGAGGAAGACGGAATAGACGTGCCCGAGGAAGGCGGCCAGGCCGATCGCAGCTACCCAGATTTCGGGAAGGCCAAGCAGCCAAATCGCCGCGAGGACCGGGATGAGACCCTTCAGGCAGTCGCCGACCAGGGTGAGGATGCCGATCTTCCTTCCCATGGTCCGGTAAACATTGGTGGCGCCGATGTTGCCGCTGCCGGTCTCACGGATGTTCACGCCGAAGGCCCGGGCGAGCAGCAGCCCGGTCGGCACGGAACCGAGCAGGTAGGCGCAGATGAGGATTATTGTCTCTTTCAATAAAAAGTTCTCCGTGATAGGTTAATGAGAGCAGCGCGCATATTACAGCATTTTCGGCGAAACTGCAAGGTGTGGGGCGTCTTCCCCGAAGCGCTTCCCCCGTTCGCCACCCCTGGTCGCCCCGGTTTGAGAAGGCTATCCTCCCGCGGTTGTGGAGGGGAGAGGTTTCCGCACGCTGAGAGGGCCCTGGATGTTCGAGCCGGTCATCGCATAGATTTCACTGCCAAGTCATCACGGCCTACTGTTGGAGGTATCTTTTGGAGCTGGGCGTGACGGAACCCAAGGCATTGTCCATAATTTGCAGACGGAGCACAGCCGTCGTGGTCGGACTGTCGCTCATGCTGTTGTCCTGGGTCATGGATGCCGCGTTCGACGCGTCCTTCGAAAATGGTAGGTTCCTCGACCAACTCTTTCATCCGAATTCCTACGAAGTAACCGTGCGCGTTTTGTTCATGGGGATACAGCTGGCTTTTATCCTGTATATCGCCCGCATCATGAAGGAATACCGGCGGCAGGGCGCGCGTCTCGAAGAAGCGCTGCGCAGCGCCGAGATAGAGAGAGAGCGGTCCCAGGCGGTCCTTGAATGCGTCGGGGACGCCATCAGCATGCAGGATCCCGACCTGAAAATCCTGTACCAGAATCAGGCGCACATTGATCTCATGGGAGCGCACCTCGGCGAGCAGTGCTACACGGCTTACCAGCACAGGGACGCGATCTGCCCCGGGTGCCACCTGGCCAAGTCCTATCTGGACGGCATGACCCACAGAAACGAGATGAGCGCGCAGACCCGCCAAGGCCTGAGGTACACCGAGATTATCTCCACCCCGCTGCGGGATTCTTCGGGAACGATCATTGCCGGCATCGAGGCGGTTCGGGACATCACCGACCGCAAGCTGGCCGAACTGGAGATCCAGAGGATGAACGGCGAGCTCGCGCTGCGGGGCCAGGAGCTTTCCGAGGTGAACTGCGAACTCGAGTCCTTCAGCTCTTCCCTTTCCCACGACCTCCGTTCCTACATCACCCGCATCAGCGCCGCCCAGCAGATCATCGCCCAGACCCCCCAGTCAAAAGATCCCGACCTGGAGTATCCGGTGCAGTCCATCGAGGAGTCCTGCCGGGGGATGGAGGAGCTGATCGAGGCGATGCTCACCCTTTGTCGACTCTCCCGCGAGGAGATGAGCTGGGAGGAGGTCCCCCTAAGCGAGCTGGCGCGGGAGATCGCCCTGCGTCTGCGGCAGCAGGAGCCGGGCCGGCAGGTTGACTTGGAGATACCCGACGCTTTGCTGGTGTGGGGAGACCGTCATCTTTTGAAGATCGCGCTGGAAAACCTGCTGGGAAATGCCTGGAAGTACACCCGTGGCGTGCCGGTGGCACGCATTGAGCTTGGGACGGAGCTGCGCGAGGGGAAACGGTTCTTTTTCGTGCGTGATAACGGCGTGGGATTCGACATGGCTGAGTGCGAGAAGCTGTTCAAGCCATTCCAGCGCCTGCGGAGCGCTCAGGGTGTTCCCGGCACCGGCGTGGGGCTTGCCACAGTTGAGCGGGTCATCAAGCGCCATGGCGGAGAGGTGTGGGGGGAAGGGGAGCCGGGCAAGGGTGCTACCATCTTTTTCCTGCTTCCGGAGCAGGGCGGCCGGTAGGGCGGTTCGTTTTTTGATCGCATTGCTGCGAGAAAGGTAACTATTCGACACCTGGCAAATGGCCGGACTAAATCAACATGTTACCGAGAAACATAGGTTCCGGGGGACGGTTCCGGCGGCTAAGGGGAAAGCTGTTTGCTCCGCCTTGCCTCGACCTTCAGCACGAAGACGGTCATGGCAAGAAATATCGCGTCCCGTGCCAGCGCGGTCCAAGGGGTCGTCTTGGCACCTCCCTGCTTGAAGCAGCCGCAGTCTATGTCCAGCCCGCGCACGATGGCCGCCGCCAGCGCGACCATGAAGACCAGGTTCATGATCCCGATTATGAGCGCCCCCCCTTTTACCCGGTAGCCGCAGACCAGAAGCAGCCCGCAGCTGAGTTCCAGAAACGGCAGCACGGCGGCGGTGAGGTAGCTCGCGAAGTAGGGGAGTATCTTGTAGGCCGCCACGCTCCCGGCGAAGGCGACCGGGTCAGCGATTTTCAGCAGCGCCGCGTAGATGAAGATGGCGCCGAGGAGTATCCTCACGGCCGCCGGCAGGTATTTAGTCATTCCGTTCATTTCCCACTCCCCGTCGCTACCGGGTAGCCGGCGTCCCGCCATTCCGGGAACCCCCCCTCGAAGATATAGACCGCGCTGTAACCGGCCCGCATCAGGATTTTGCCGAGATCCATGCTGTCATGGCAGGAAAACCCGTTGCAGTAGGCGATGATGACCGCATCCGCCGGGAGCTTCGCACCGAAGGGATGAGCCGGGCTCTTGCGGGCCTCCTCGAGGGGCAGGGAGATCGCCCCCGCGATGTGCCCGCCGGCGAAGTCGGCTCTGGTTCTGGCGTCCACGATCACGGCCTGTTTGGCGTCGTGCATTTCCTTTACCTGCATGAGGCCTATGGGCATCGGGAGTGCTTCTCCCTTGGGAGTCGCCGCCTGGACCTGCGCCGTCAGCTCCCCGCGCCAGGCGCTGGTGAGTAACGAGCGGTTCCAGATGATCCCGATGAACGCCGAAATGACCACGATCAGGGAGACTTCCGCAGCTGTGCCAAGCCAGTTTTTTTTCATAATGTATCCCGGCGCTGTGACCCGCCCTCCTGCGTTTATCCATGGTGAAGCCGCCGGATAAAACCGGCATACTTCTAAATTTACTCCAAAACCGGGATCCGGGTCAACCGGTATCGCCCGACACCTGACTGGGTGAGCGGCGCGGTTTTCTCGCCACCCTATCTCACGACTCCTCGCCGGCGCGGAAGTCTCCCCTCTCGATGGAGACCGTGATGATCTTTGCCGCGGCGGCGACGGGAATGGCGAGAAGGATCCCCCAGAAGCCGAAAAGCTCGCCCAGGGCCATCACCATGATGATGGTGAAGAGCGGGTTCAGGTTCATGGAACGCTTGAAGACGAGCGGCTTGACCAGGTACCCTTCAAGAAAGTAGATCGCGGCGAAGGCGACCATCACCTTCACCAGGATCAGGCCGCTTTGGAACTTGAGGTAGGCGAAGAAGAGCGGCGGGATCATGGCGAGGATCACGCCGATGAAGGGGAGGATCGAGGCAAGCCCCGCGAAGATCCCGTTGAAGAGTGCATAGTCGACGTCCAGGAACAGCAGGGCGATGCTGGAGAGGACCGCGACGATGGAGGAGACGATCAGCTGGCCCCTCAGGTATCCCCCGATGCTCTCGTTCACCTCTCTGCCGATCTCCAGAAGGACCGCCCGGCGTCGCTTGGGAAGCCAGGCGGTGATGGTCTGCTTGGTCTGCGTCTTGTAGTGCAGCATGAAGAAGACCAGGATCGGTGCGAGTACCAGGTTGAACAGGTTGAAGACCATGTCCGCGGCGGCGGAATAGACCCCGGCGCCCAGGTTGGAGAAGAGCCGGTCCAGTCCTTCCACGGCCTTGTCGAAGGCCCATCTCCACTCATCGGCGCCGTAGATCGGCTGGAACCTTCCCTGCAGCTCAAGCCCGAGCGCCTTGGCCTTTTGCAGGTAGAGCGGGATGCTCGGTATGAGCGCCTGCCAGCGCAGGATGAGGAACGGAACGAAGTAGGAAAAGAAGAAGAGCGCGAAGATGGAAAGGACCACGTAGACGGCGATGATGGCGCTCAGCCGGGGGAGCTTCCTCCTTTCCAGAAGCACCACGAAGGGGTCGAGAAGGTAGGCGATGACGAAGGAGAGCAGAAAACAGGCCGCTGTGTGACGCAGGGCATGACCGGCCGTGAAGAGCGCGGCCGCGACAAGCAGGACCAGTAGCATTCGGTTCGTGGCGCTGGGTTGTGAAGGCATAGTCTCCTCGAAGGTGCTGCCGCTCTAGAATGCGCGCTCCGGCGGGTAGATGTCGTGCTCCTCCAGCCACTGCCCGGCCCGGCTGGTGATGAGTTCCTCCCTGACCGCGTGGAATCGCTCCTGCTCCTCGGGGTAGAAGGAAAGTATTTCACTCAACCTGCCGTGGGAATGCTTTCCGACGAAGGCCCGCACCAGCATCGCCTTCAGTCCGTCGTTACTGATACCCTGGATGAAGGCGTGCACCATCTGGCGCTCCTCGGCGTAGTCGAAGACCGGGATCTCGAGGTAGCGGTCGTCCTGGGCCTCCACCTCGTCCCAGAACGGGTCGTCGTCATAGTCGGTCGGGACGGAGAACACCTCGCCGGTCTCCCGGTCGAGGAAATAGGCAAGGTCCGGGTCCGGATTCTCGAAGGCCTCCATCAGGTCTTCCCAGACAATCTCAAGATTGCGCATGGCGTGCATCGGCAGAATCCTTTAAACAGGTTGAGGTTGAGATTAAGATTAAGATTAAGACCTGGTCACACGGCGAGGCGGAGGTGGAGAGTACAGGAAGTTCTCGACCTTAACCTTAATCTTAATCTAGATCTTAATCTGTTTTTTGTATATATTGGCGCAATGCGCAAGATCTTCATCGCCGATGCCCACCTGAGAAACCCGGAAGACACCAATTACCGGGCCCTGATACGCTTTCTGGATACGCTTCCCGGCGACACCGACACGCTCTATCTGCTGGGCGACCTGTTCGAGTTCTGGGTCGGATACCCGAACCCGGTCTATGGCCACTACCGGGAAATTATCGACTGCCTGAAGGCGGTGAGGGGGCGCGGCGTGCGGATCGTCTATTTCGAGGGTAATCACGATTTCCATCTCGACCGTTATTTCGAGGAAGAGCTGCAGGCGGAGGTACATAGGTCGGGCGCGGTCCTGGAGATCGCGGGAAAGCAGGTCTACCTCTGCCATGGCGATCAGATCAACAGCCACGACTACCGGTACCGGGCTTTCCGCCTGGTGTTCCACAGCCCGTTAACCCGGGCGCTACTTGCGCTTTTCTCCCGTCGGCTGGCGGCCCATGCCGCCTCGATCCTCTCGCGGCAAAGCAGCAAGCAGCATGCGTCCAGGCGGCAACGCTGGGACTACCGCGTCATCCTCAATTCCTTCGCCCGGGGGCGCTTCTCCGCCGGATGCGACGTCGTCATTAGCGGCCACTACCACCTGCCGATGGTCGAGCGGCAGGACGGGCATCTCTTCATCGCCCTCGGGGACTGGATCACCCAGTTCTCCTACGCCCAGTGGCTGGACGGCGAGTTTTCCCTAGAGCGTTTCACCTGAGGGCTCCATTTCGAAAAGCCTCAGGTAACCGCCGACCCTAGCTTCCAGGGTGGGGGCCGCTATTGCCGCGCAGATCTCGTCCGGCCGGTATCCCCGGCAGACCGCGGGGCGCTCGTGGTAAATTAGGCAATCGAAGGAGTCGGAAAGAAACTGGCATCTTTGCCCCAGCTCTTTTCCGATACTGCTTATGTCCGGCGCGACGCAGCAGGTCCCGCACCTTCGACATTCCATGAAATCATCCCCCTATTTGAAGAAGGCCTCCAGCGCCTGCTCGCCGACCGAGGTCGCCTTGATGCGCCACTTGTCCTGGTTTATCACCAGGACGGCGAGGGCTATCTGGGGGTCCTCCATTGGCGCGTAGGCGGCGAACCAGCTGTAGTGGCCGGCCGGATCCTTACCGTCTATGGAACCGGTCTTCGCCGCCACGCGGAGCGAGGCGAACATCGGTCTCCCCCGCCTGTCGTGAAATGCCTTGCGCGAGGTGCCGCTCACCACGGTCGTGGAGAGCATGTGTGCCAGGGATGCCGCGGTCTCCGGGGTGATCACGGTCCGGAGCGGCTGCGGCTTCTGGGTGAAAATGGCGCTCCCCTTGGCGTCAAGGATCTCCCTGGCGAGTGAGGGGGTCATCATCACACCGCCGTTGGCGATGGTGGCCATGATGGCCGCGGCGTGGAAGGGAGAAATCTTCACCTCGCGGTTCAGCCCCGCGCCCATCAGCATGAGCTGGTCGATGGTCCCGGGCATTGGCGCCCTGCTCGTGGTGACCGGCGAGCCGGGGAAGAGGTCCTGATTGAAGCCGTACCTCTCCGCGTAGGTGATAAGCGACTCACGACCGACAACCTCTCCCGCGAGCCTTCCGAAAACCGGGTTCACCGACTTCCCCATGGCGAGGGAAAGGGGCATCTGCGGGTTGCCGCGTCCCGGTCTCACCCGCCAGTATTTGGGATTCTCCGAGGTGAGCCGGCCGTTGAAGGCGAACGGGGTGTCTGCGGAGACCTTTTTCTCCTCCAGCGCCGCCGTCGCCGTGACGATCTTGAACAGTGAGGCCATCGGGTAGAGCTTGTAGAAGGCCCCCTGCTCCCAGCTCGGCTGCACCGAGGAGTGGGCGACCGTCGCCAGCACCATCCCGGTCTTCGGCTCGATGGCGACAAATAGTCCGTAGGGAACCTTGTAATCGTCCAAAAGCTTCTCGACGCGGTGCTGCATCGTCTCATTGATGGCGTAGACCACCCTGCCACCCTGGGGAAGCTCCGCGCTGTAGGTCCCCCCCTCGGCGTGGGCCTTCGGGAAGGCCTGGGCTGCCAGCCGGAAGGCGTCCCAGTTGTCCACCTTGGTCAGTGGGTTGATCTTGGAGAGCATCCTGGAACGGGCGCTCGCCGTAGCCGGGCGGGAAGAACCTAAGAGGGAGATGAGCGGATAGCAGGCGAGCAGGAGCGCCACGATGGGAAGGATGATCCTGAGCTTCCTCTTCCGGAGAAGGGTCTCCCTCAGATCCTTGAAGGCGCTGCGCCCATCCTGTATCTGCGCTGATCGTGTATTCCGCTTGCGCCGCTTATGGTTGTCTATATCTTTGAAATCTTGCATAACCTAATTCTTTCCATCCTTTGGGTCGGGCCACTATATGTCAACTGCTCCCTCTTTGTCAACGCCGGGGGGATTCTTTTCTTGGGCGGCGAATTCTTTCAGCGTGAGCCCCGCGAGCGCTTCGGAAACCGCCCGATCGACCGTCTCCAGAATCTCCTCGGCCTTCTCTTCCCCGGCAATTGTGCACGCCGCGCCGTGGCTTCTCAGGGAGAGGAGCACCTGGGCAAGCGGAACCCGGTCCAGTTCCCGGGCGGGGTAATAGGTCCCGCTGGCGCTGCCGGCCGGTACGATGAAGCCCGCCCGGGTGAGCTGGTCGAGGGTCTCCTGCATGATGCGAAGAGGTATGCCTACCCTGCTCGCGAGATGCTCCTCGCTCCAGCCGGGCTCTCCTTCGTGGAAGGCCTCGGCGATATGCCGAAGGGTGGCAAGCGCCACCAGTTCCCTGAACGACTGGCTGGCGCCGCCGCCCCGGATATCCCTACGGAAGGTGCCCTGGTGTTGATGCGCCGCGACCACTTCCATGCCGAACAGCACGATCAGCCAGCTGGTGTAGATCCAGACCATCAGGATCGGCAGCACGGCCAGGGTGCCGTAAATGGCGTTGTAATTGCCGACGCCGACCTGGAAGTGGATATAGCCCCACTGAGCGAACTGCCAGAGGGTCCCCGCCAGCACCGCGCCGAGGAGCGCCGAGCCGAAGCGTACCCGGGTGTTCGGGATGAAGATGTAAAGCAGCATCAGGGCGATCCAGACGCTCAGGTAGGGGGCCAGACTGAGCAGCAGGTACAGGAGGTCGCTCAGGTAGGTGCGCTCCATCAGCCATCCTATCAGCCACTTGCTTTGCAGGCTGGTGGTGATGCTGGTGGCGGCCAAAAGGAGGAGCGGCGCGCTTAAAAGGACGCTCAGGTAGTCGCTGAACTTGCGGTAGAAGGAGCGTGTCTCGGGTACCCCCCATACGACGTTGAAGGCCTCCTCGATGTTGCCGAGCATGCTTATGGCGGTGAAGAGCAGCGTGGCGAGGCCGATGGCACCGAGGGAGCCCATGTTGGTGTTGTCTATGTAACTGATGATCCGGCTCACCACGACTTCCGAGCCGGCCGCCACCTGGGTGAGGATCAGGGGAACCAGCCGGTTTTGGGCGCCGAGACCCTTCAAGAGCGAGAAGGCGAGGGCGAAGAGCGGAACGAAGGAGAGCAGGGTCGTGAAAGAGAGGGCCGAGGCCCGCAAAAAGGAGTGATTGGCCATGAAGTTGGAGCTGACGAAACTGGTGAACTGGAGTCCCCGGAGCGCCCTTCCCCTGATACCGCCGATGGCGATCGGGTCGAGCTCCCACAGCGTCACGGGAAAATGGCCCCTCTTCTTGCTCGATCTGTCCATGCGCTCCGGCACCCCGTTCATGAATCAGGTTGAGGTTGAGGTTGAATGAAAAAAGCCCACCGAGGTGGGCTTTTTTGAGTCTGGGCGTTTTAGACCGCCTTCTGCTTTTCCTTTTCCCGCTCCATCGCCTCTTTGCCGGCCTCTATCGCGGAGGTGATGATGCTCTTCTTCTCGAGCACGACTTCCTTGCCGTCCTCGTAGCTCGTTCTGATCTTGTCCTGCGCTTCGTTCGCATACTCCTTGATCTTCTCGACGGCGTCGTCGGCCAGATCCTTGATCTTGCCGCGCATCTCCTCGCCGGTCTTCGGCGCCAAAAGGAGCGCTGTTCCGACACCTACGGCCGCACCTGCGAGGAATGCGAGCAACATGGTACCTGTCCCAATACCGTTATCATCTGACATGTCAGTTACCCCCTTTTTTTCGTAAGTCTATCAGCTATGTACTTCCCTGCAACCCGCGCGCCGGTCACCCAGGCGGACGAACCGGCCACCAGTCCCGATGCGACTCCGATAACCTTGTTGATCATCCGGATATTGCGCCCGGCATTACCGAGTTCCTCCATGAGCATGCTCACCCCGTCGGCGTTGGCTGATGCCGAACTGGCGACCAGTTGGATGTCCGCGACGGTTTCGCGCAGATCCTTGACCAAAGGTTTGATCTCGACCTGCATGAAGTCTGACAAATTCCGCAGCGAGACCGCGGTCTTGATCACTTCCCGCAGCACCGGAATCAGGAAAAAAGCGAGAAGCACAGCTGCAACCGCCGTCACTGTCGAGGTTATCTGAAGTAAAAGCATGTGTCCTCCCTGGTGCGATACATCGGGTCCCTATGAAGGGGTTCCGGCTGAACCGGAAGTGGTGCGAAAAAACGGGGAGGCCGCCTCCTGGTGACGGCCTCCCCGATTGCTGCGGAAACGACTACTTCCTGACCCTGGCGGGCGCCGTCCTCTTGACGGCAGGCCTGGCCTCTCCCGGAGCCGGCTCGCTCCAGTGGTTCAGGTCGTGGGCGATGTTGTGGCATTCGCCGCATTTCGGGAACTTCGCCATGATGGCTGCCGGGTGCGGCTTGAGGTGGCACTGGGTGCACTGCGGCACCATCTTGTGTTTTGCCTGGTGGCAGTAGACGCAGGCCAGTTTGCTGTGCTTGGCGGTGCTTGCGGTTAACAGGCTGAACGCCTTCTTATGGCAGGCGGCGCAGTACTTGGAAGCCACGTCGGACTTGTAGGTCACATTCTTCGGCGTATGGGCCTGATGGCATGCCTTGCAGTCCTTCTGCACTATTTCGCTGGAGTGGGACTTGTGGCACTGGGTGCAGTTCGGGATCTTGCCGTGCACGTTGTGGCAGTAGGAGCAGGCGAGGGCCGAATGCTTGCTCTTGAATGCGCGCAGTTTCTCGATCTGCTGGGTATGGCAGGTCAGGCACGGGTCGGTGACGTTGTTGCCGAACTTGATTATTTTCGGGGTATGGGGGTTTGAGTGACAGCCGAGGCAGCCCTGGAGTTTGAAGTGGGCCTTTCCTTCGTGACACTGGCTGCAAAGCGGTATCGGCTTTTTCACCATCGGCGGATGCCCGGCGTGGCAGTCCTGGCAGCTGACCTCGGTCTTGTGCTTGCCGCCGTTAGCCGCGATGTCCCTGGGCGGCTGCGTATGGCACTTCACGCAATCGCTGCTGTTAAGTGTTGCCGTCGCCGGCTCAGCGGCCGCTGCCGTCCCGATGCAACAGAACAGTACTAATGCCGAAAAAAGGCTGATAACTCTTGCTACTCTCATGGTTCCCCCCTTGGTGTTAAATCACAGTTAATTATAATCTTGAGTTTATATAACGACTTGAGGTCCCTTGTCAACTGTTGCCTGACAGGACGCCGCTTAATTCGGGGCTTAGGACCCGGCTGAATGTATGATGGAGCTGTCGGTTGCTGCCTGAATCGGTGGGGAGTTGTCCGCCATTCATCAAATCCGTCTGCGTCTTTTCCCTCAGCCTGGAAGCACAGCAGGCTGCCAGTATATTCATGGCAGCCTTTCCTCTTGATACTTCGGCTGACGGCGCTAGTTCGCCTTGCTCCAGGAGAGCTTCTGTTCCAGGAGGCGCGACAATGAGGTGAACGCGTAGCAGATGATGAAATAGACGAAGGCTATGAAAATGAAGATCTCCGTCGGGAAGGCCATGGTCCTGTTGTTGATCTGGGTCCCCACGTGGGTCAGCTCGGAAACCCCGACGATGAAGGCGAGCGAGGTGTCCTTGATGAGGGAGACGAACTGGTTCACGAAGGAGGGAATCATGTTCCTCAGGCCCTGGGGGAGGACGATGTAGAGCATCGCCTGCCAGGGCTTGAGCCCCGTAGAAATGGCTGCCTCGGTCTGTCCCTTGGGGATCCCCTCGATACCCGCCCGGACGATCTGGGACATGTAGGCGGAGGTGAACAGGGTGAGCGCCATGATGACCGTCTGGCTCTCGGGAGTGGTCTTCCCGAGCAGCACCGGCAGCAGGAAATACATCCAGAAGATCACCATCAGAAGCGGCAGCCCCCGGACTGCATTGATGAACAGCACGACGGGCCAGCGGACCCAGACAAGCTTGGAGATGCTCAACAGGCCGAGAATGAGGCCGCCGAAGACGGATAGGACACAGGAGACCGACGCTAGGTAGAGGGTGAGACCGAGGCCGCCCAGCGGTCCGTTCGGATAGCGCCCAATCATGAAGTAGGTGAAGTTGTCGGCTATGACCTGGAAATTGAGAAAGTCGCTCATGCTACCCCGCCCTGTGCGGGTTCAGCACCCGCTTATCGTATACATTGACCAGCGACGTGATGCAGACGGAGATGGCGAGATACACCAGGGTCGCCGCGGTAAACGCCTCGAAACCCTTGAAGGAGTAGCTCTCCACCTGACGCGCCTGGTAGGTGAGTTCCGCCACGCCGATGGTCATGGCGAGCGATGAGTTCTTGGCGAGGTTCAGGAACTGGTTCACTAGCGGCGGCACCGTGATCCTGATCGCCTGGGGCAGTATGATGTACTGCATGGAGCGCAGAAAGGAGAAGCCGGCGCTGCGGGCGGCCTCCATCTGTTCCTTCGGAATGGAAAGTATGCCGCTGCGGATATCCTCGGCGATGAAGGCCGAGGTGTAGATGGTGAGGGCGATGACCGCCGCGGCGAATTCGAAATTGGTGCTGTTCAGCCAGTCGTTGACCACCGTCGGCAGGATCTTGTAGGAGCCGAAGTACCAGAAAAAAATCTGCACCAGTAACGGCGTGTTGCGGAAAAATTCCAGGTAGGTGGAGGCTATCAGGCGGATCGGCCTGATCTCGCTCATGCGCATAACCGCGATAAACAGGCCGAGCAGGAATGCGAGCACGATGGAGATGGAGGAGAGCTCCAGGGTGATCTTCAACCCGGAGACCAGCCAGTCGAAATACTTGCCCGAGGTTACGATGGACCAGTCGAAATGGTATTTAAGCACGAAGGCCTCTTAACTACAGGTTAAGGTTGAGGTTAAGGTTGAGAACTTCCTTAATCTCAACCTCAACCTTAGCCTGTCTATTTGTCCGCGGTGATCTTGAAGGTGCGCTTGAGCGGGGTGGACGTTTTCGGGCCGAACCACTTTTCGAATATCTTTTTCGCCTCGCCGCTCTTCTCCATGCCGAGGATGGTCTTGTTCACGAAGGCGACGAAATTCTTGTCGTCCTTGCGCATGCCGAGCCCGTAGGGCTCCTCGGAGATCTGCAGGTTCGGTATCTCGAACTTGTTCTTGTTCGGGGCCTTGCCGAGGATTCCCGCGAGGATCGACTCATCGGTGGTTACCGCGGCGACTTTACCCTGCTGCAAGGCGAGGAACGCCTGGGGGTAGTCGTCGAAGGAGAGGACGGTCGCCGTCGGGATCGACTTCTTCACGTTCTGCTCGGAGGTGGATCCTTTGGCCGTGCCGATCTTCTTTCCTGCCAGATCCTTCAGGCTCTTTACCTTCCCCTTGTTGGTGATGAATTTCTGGCCGGTCAGGAAGTAGGTGTAGCTGAAGTCGATCTGTTTGGCGCGTTCCGGGTTCTTGGTCATGGTGGCCGCGATCATGTCGATGTTCCCTTCCATCAGCTGGGGCATCCTGCTTGCGGAGGTGACCGGCTTCAGCTCAAGCTTCACGCCGAGCTTCTTGGCGATCGCCCTGACGAAGTCGATGTCGTAGCCGACGATCTCGCGGGTTTTCTCGTCGATGTAACCGAAGGGAGGAAGGGAATCCTTCACGCCGACCACGAGCACACCCTTCTTCTTCACGTCGACCAGGGTGTCGCCGGCGAGTGCTGCGTGTGCGAGTGATCCGACCAGAGCGACCGCGGCGAACAGTGTCATCAGTTTCTTCATGGTAATTCCTCCTTGGTTGATTGTAGGACAACGGGAAAACCAGTTTTGAGTTTTGGGTTTTGAGTTTTGGGTTAGTAACCTGTGACTCTGAACTCTGAACCGCCTTTAGTGCATTGGCGATAGCAACTGCTTGAGGAACTGCTGGGTCCGTTCGTGCTTCGGATGCAGGAAGAACTCTTCCGGGTGGGCTTCTTCAAGTATGGTGCCGTGATCCATGAAGACGACCCGTCCGGCGACCTCCCGGGCGAAACCCATCTCGTGGGTGACCACCACCATGGTCATGCCGCTCTTGGCCAACTGCTGCATGACCTCCAGCACCTCGCCGATCATCTCGGGATCGAGCGCGGAAGTCGGTTCGTCAAACAGCATGATGCGCGGCTTCATGGCGAGGGCGCGGGCGATGGCGACGCGCTGCTGCTGTCCTCCGGAAAGCTGGGTCGGATAGGCGTCGCGCTTCTCGGTGAGCCCCACACGCTCCAGTAGTGCCATGGCCTGCTCCTGAGCTTCCTTCTTCGGGGTCTTGCGGATTTTCATCGGCGCCAGGGTGATGTTCGAGAGGACGGAGAGGTGGGGATACAGGTTGAACTGTTGAAAAACGAAGCCGACTTCGGCGCGTAACTTGTTGATGTCGGTCGTTTTGTTGGAGAGGTCCATCCCGTCCACGCTGAGACGCCCCTGGCCGATCGGCTCCAGCTTGTTGATGGTCCTGATCAGCGTCGATTTGCCGCTGCCGGAAGGCCCGCAGACCACGACGACCTCCCCCGCCTTCACATGGAGGTTTATGTCGTTTAGAACGTGGAGTTTTTTAAACCATTTGTGTACGCCCTGAAACTCGATCATGTGCGCTTGCTCCCGCTTTCGTTGCCTCGCTTTGGACCATCAAGCGCCATGTGCTGTGCGTTACCTTAGCGACATCTTAATGGAACAGGCGGACCAAATGCAATTCAAACTTTCGTGTTGTCAAACTTTGTTTTGATTCGTTCGCCTGACTTAGATGGCGGGATGCGCCAACGTGCCGCGTACCGGTATGATGTAGGCCCCCGGGGAGCTCTGGTACTTTGTGAGCAGGAGAAAGATGAACTTCTGGCGCTCCAGGAAGGCGGGCTTGGGCATCATCTCCATGGTGAGGTTGAGCGGCGAGTTTCCCGGAGGGGTCGCGAGGGTGGCATCCCCTTTCAGCCGCACGTAGATTCCGTCGCCGTCCAGGGTAAAACTTTTCAGCAGGGCGCGTCCCTTCTCGATCTTGAGCGCCCCGCGAATCTCCTTGTAGGCGGCGTCCGGAAGCGGCATCTGGCCAAGCTTGATCCCCGCCAGTTCCGCTTTTTTCACCTCAAGCTTCAGGTCCCCGTCGGCGATCCCTTTCCTGGTTTTCAGCCCGCCGGAGAGGCTCAGATCCCCCCTGACGCGGGCCCCGGCGACCGTGGTGAAGAAGGGAATATCCTCCAGCCGGATTCCGCGTGCCTGCACGCTCCAGCCTGGATTTTTGCCGAGGGTGAGGTCCCCCGCCAGCTCGCCGGTCCCGATGCTGCCGGAGTAGCTAAGCTCTATCCGGCCTATCAGAAGCGGTAACAGCTTGAGGCCGAGCCGCGCGTCGCGCAGCTTGACCAGGGAGCCTTTGGCGGAGGAGAGTTCCAGGGTGCGGGCCTTGACGCCGACCGGGAAGCGCTTTCCGAATCCGGTGCAGTCGAGATTGTAGCCGGCGTTCTCGGCGGCACGCACCAGTGCCCCCTTGATCGCATCATTCGGGGTGAACAGCAGCGTCAGAAAAAGGAAACAGACAATCGCTGCGGGGATGCCGAGGCCGAGGTAGAGCGCGCGATCTTTCATCGAGCCCCCGCCGGCGCCGGCTTGATGAGGGCGATGGTAAGGGAGAGATCGAGTTTCGCCGGGTCGTCGAAGCGCTGCCTGATGAGCGCCTTCTTCACCGTGACCGGCCGCGCCCCCTTCTCCAGGCGGTAGATCAGGTTGACCGCCTCGTTGGCGCTTACCCCCTCGATCTTCACGTCCGCGGCGTCCTCCACGTAGCCGGGGATCTCCTCTCCCTTCACCGGCTTGATCTGGCTGCCGCGCCCCTTGATGCCGATCTCCTCGATGACTTTCGCCGGGGAATCGTCCGGGCGGCTGGCTTGCAGCCTGTTGGCGAGCCGCTGGCTGCCGACATTCGCCTCCTGGTAGCGCAGTTTCAGCTTCATCATTTCGGTCAGGTCCGACTCGCGAGCGACCCGTTTCTTTTCCAGAGTCGAGATCCTGCTGTTGATCGCGGAAAGGGCGATGACGATGATTAAAAAAGCCGCCAGGAATATGCCGAGCCGCAGGCGGGTCCGGCTGTCCATATCCCGCAGCGTGTTGATGATTTTGTCGATGTATTCCCGGTTCATCGGGTCACCCCCTTCACTTTGCCACTGAAGGAGAAGGTTACGGTTCCGTCAGGGCGGGACTTGATCTCGCTCACCTCGGCCGCGTCGAACAGACCCGCCGCGCGCCCCTTGAAGCCATTGGCCCCTTGGAAGTTCCGTGCCTCGCCCTTCAGACGGACCTCGGGGCCATCCACCTCGGTCTCGTAGAAGCCGGTCACCTCGTCCCCTTTCACCTCGGCGATCTCCTTCAGGAGTTTCAGGAGGTTGCTGGAGGTCTTGCCTCCTTCCAGTCTCTTGATCTCGGAGCGGAGTTCCGCCACCTCGTCCACCGGCTTCTTCCTAGTCGGGAAGATCTCCTTGTAGACCCCCCTGATGGAGAGGTCGAGCGAGGCTAAGTCCCGTTTAACCAGCGCGTAGCGCACCGCGCTCTCGGCGAAGACGAGGACTACCACCGCCGCCGCGAGGATCATGGTAAGGCGCAGCCTCCGGTACAGTTTTTCGTTTCCCGCGGTGTAGGCGAGGCTCCCACGCCTCAAGTTGAGCGCAGTGCCGTCGGCAACCGCCGCCGCCACCGCGTAGGCCCCCGCCAGGTCGTGAGCCGCGCGGGCGTCGTCGTCGAACGCCTCGGAGAGGCCCCTTTTTGCCAGCGCCGTGGGCTCGCTCCCCTCGATGCTCCGGGCATAGGAGATCACCTGCTCGATCTTTACATCCTGGGCGAGTTCCAGCGCCGCGACGGTTCTTTCGAGTTCCACCTCGCCCGAGCCCGGCGGGAGCGCCCGGAAGTAGATCGGCATACCTTCGCTGTAGGCTGCCAGGGCGTCGCCGTCGGTCACCGCGACGGTCCCGGTGGCAGGCGCCAGTCTGTCCCAGTGGAATAGCGACGCGGTCACCAGCTCCGGCTCGAGACCCGCGCCCTTCAGTAGTTCTATCTTCTCCTGAAGATCCTTGCTGCGCCCCCAGACGGCCAGGAACTTGCCGTTTGCTAGCGGAAGCGCGTCGAAGGCGAGCGCGTCTGTGTCGAGCGCGGTCTCCCCCTTCAACTCCAGCGGCAGGAGTTCCCTCACCTTGGCCCGGTCCGTGATCGGCAGTTCCAGCTCCCGCATGAAAAGCAGGGAAGGGGGGAGCGCCAGCACGACCTTGCGCTCCCCAGGAAGGGCCGAGGCGGCCGAAAGAAGCCGGGTCAGCTCCTCGGGGTCTCCCTCCAACGCGTGGCGCTCGGCGGAGAGAAAGCTGACCCCGCCTTTCTTGGGCCGGAAACTCGCCAGTGTCAGTTCGTCGTTTTTAAGCGCTACGATCAAAATATCCATCAATATTCTCTCCAGTAATGGACGGTCGGTTTTATGGTGCCGGCAATACTGACAACCGCTTCCGCAACGCTCACGCTTTCTCCCACCTTTCCCTCGGCGTGTATCCGGTAGACCGATCCCTGGAAGTTGACCTTCCCCTGGAGTTGCATCAGGGCTTCCAGTCCGGTGATATTAGCCAACTTCTCAATTACCTTGGTCTTTCGGTACTCTAGGATCCGATCCACAAGATCGCCGCTCATAAGCGTTTCGTCCAGGGCGGCAAGCAGTTCCTTGGGGGCGGTGTTGATGTTGATCATAGCCGTCGGCGATGCGCCAAAAGCGGGCCCGGACCCGTAGACGGTGACGCAGGATTTCAGCTTGGTCAGCACCTGCGGGGTGAATCCTTTCACCAGAGCGAGTTCTTCAACCGTATCCAACCTGTCGTTATGCGCCAGATAGGGCGGCTTCAATGTGCTGTAATAGCTCGCTTCGGCGCCGGCGGTTCGCGGTGCATCGCCTGTGTCCGCCCAGTCTGCAAGCGTATCGTAGAGGTCCGGCGAGAGCTCAAGCTTCCTTAGAAGACGCTGAGCGGTTTGTTTGGAGAAATCGTCGGGTATGCCGGTCTGTGAGACTGCCGAATTAAGATCCAGCTTGCCGCTCTCCTCCTCGATGCTGATGGTCACCGACCCCACGCCCGCGTCGTAGGACTGCGGCTTGGCCCAGGGCTCGAGAAGCGAGCTGTAGATCTTGCCCTGTCTCATTGCGGCTGAGAGCTGCAGCAGCTTGATCCCGCCCACTATGCCTGATTCTGCAAGAATGGACGCCTGCTGGGAGGCGACGAAATTGTGGCTGTGGGAGGTGTCCACGTACACCTCGTTCACGAATTCGACCAGGAGCGCCACCAGGAGTGCCGTCACAATAAGCGTTATGACCAGGGCGAAGCCCCGTTCCCCCTTCACTGCGCCATCCTCGGGGAGGCGATGGTGGTGAACAGCTCGCCCCCCTTGGTGGTTAACGTGACCCGGACGCTCTTCGGTAGTGAGTTGTTCAGGGCGGTGTCCCAGCTCTTTACCCACTTGCTTCCGTCGTAGCACTCGACCAGAAAACCCTCCACCACATCCACGATGGGGTAGGGGAGCGTCTTCACCTTTACGTCGAGATAAGGTTCCCTCGACTCCCGCGTCAGAGTCAATACTCCTTCCTTCTCCTGCACTGAGTAGCGCACCAGGGTCTGGTCCGAAGCCGGAGCCGGGTTGCTGCGAGGCGGCGCGATGCTGGTGAATTCCAGAAGCGACGACGGTTTCCCGAAACTGTCCCGGTCCTCGACGACGAAGTGGAGCAATTTGTTGGTCTTGTTGAAGTAGGCGGAGGCGATTTCGCTGTGCAGGTTGCCAAGCGTGGTCGACAGTTCCCGGCGTTCCTCGATGCGCGCTCCTCCCTTCTCCCTGGCCTTGGTGACCGAGAAGTAGGTGCCATAGAGGGCTCCGGTCAGGATGACCAACAGCGCCAGGGCGACCAGCAGCTCAATCAAGGTGAACCCCTTGTTATTGCGCATTTTGTGGTGCGAATTGCACAAGTGCGAGCCTTTTCTTGTCGTCGTTCCAGCTCACCGTCAGGAGGACCCGGTTCAGTCCGGGGAGTTCCGTTGGGGTAATCTCCCTCTCCCATTTCAAGGTGGGGTGGTCCGGGGCGAAGGTCCCCTTGTTCTCACTCTGTTTGCTGAAATCGGGGTCATCGAGTTTTGCGCGTCCGAGGAGCACCGCCGTGGTCTCCTCGGCGCCCTGGCTGATGATGGAAAGATGGAAATTGAGCGAGGAGATCACGGTTAGCAGCACTCCAGCGGTTATGGCGAGCGCGATCATCACCTCCAGCAGGGTGAAGCCTTTCATGACGTCACCTCCTGGTACCCTTCGAGCACCTTCACCTTGCCGCCGTTCGGGTAGGCGATGATGGTGAACTGCTGCTTGGCGCCCTTAAGGTGGATCGTGACGCAGTCCGGATTTCCGCCAGGTCCGAAGGTAATGATGGTTTCCCCCTCGGTAACCATGCCGAGCTGCGGCACCGTCACGTCCTCGATGGCGATCCCTTCCTCGATGAGCCTTCTGCCCATGAACTGGTCGTCCGGCGCCGATTCTTCACCGGTCGCGGAGAGCTTGAAAATGGTGGTGCTGTTATCGCTCAGGTTTAGGTGCAGCCGGTATATGGCTTTGGTAACAATCGCCTGGTCGTTCAGAAACCTGATCCCCGAGGCGAGGTTGCGGGCCGAGCTCTTCAGCTTGCTCCCCTCGGTGGAGGGGAGGCGCGGGATCACCAGGGCCGCTGAGATCGCGATGATGACGATGACGACCATCATCTCGATAAGGGTGAAACCGCCTTGAAACAGGTTCTTTGTCCCGGGTTTCATTGTTCCAGTCAACAGCTGTTCACTCCCCTTGGGGCCAACCGTGCGGCTCGCTCGTCCCCCCCCTAGGCTGGTTCGGACCACCGGTACCCGCGTCGCCGCGAGCCCGGTCGGCGAC
>Ga0209125_1000645_pt1 | contig 41955 bp, 32 predicted proteins | sample BarGraIncub1131A_FD_184503 | JGI IMG/M metagenome (GOLD analysis project Ga0209125, IMG submission 184503) | Arctic peat soil microbial communities from Barrow, Alaska - Barrow Graham LP Incubations 11-31A (SPAdes) (version 2) | ecosystem: Environmental > Terrestrial > Soil > Wetlands > Peat... | reverse complement strand
CTACTTCGTAGTCGGCGTCGTAATATTGACCCTTCTGCTCGCCCTTTTGGTCGTGGTTGCAGTCGCCAGAGTCGGTGCTGCCGCAGTTCGGGTCTCCGCAGTTCGGGTCTCCGCAGCCGCCATCGGCGCCTGCCTGTGCATAGAGCTTCTCGCTGACTTTATAGAAAACTTGGGTGAGTTCCTCTGTTGAAGACTTAATCGATTCCATATCAGTTCCGGAAAGAGCGGTTTTCAGTTTGGCAAGAGCGGTATCAATTTCGGATTTTTCTTCGGAGCTTATCTTATCGCCCATTTCAGAAAGAGTTTTTTCGGTCTGGTAAGCCATCTGGTCACCCTGATTGCGAACATCGACCTCTTCCTTGCGCTTTGCGTCTTCCGCTGCGAACTGCTCTGCCTCTTTGACTGCCTTTTCGATTTCTTCCTTGGAAAGGTTGGAGGAAGCGGTGAGAGTGATGTGCTGGCTCTTTCCGGTTCCCATATCCTTTGCGGATACGTTTACGATGCCGTTTGCGTCAATGTCGAAGGTGACTTCGATTTGAGGAACGCCGCGGCGAGCCGGAGCTACGCCGTCAAGGTGGAAGCGGCCGAGACCCTTATTGTACTGTGCCATTTCGCGCTCGCCCTGCAGAACATTTATTTCTACGCTGGTCTGATTATCGGCAGCAGTGGAGAAAATCTGGCTCTTCTTTGTGGGAATGGTGGTGTTGCGCTCGATTAGCTTTGTGCAAACGCCGCCCAGAGTCTCGATTCCGAGGGAAAGCGGGGTAACATCGAGAAGCAGAATGCCCTCAACATCTCCGCCGAGAACGCCGCCCTGAATTGCCGCGCCGACTGCGACGCACTCATCGGGATTGATGCCCTTGAAGCCCTCTTTGCCTGTAAGGGACTTCACTATGTCCTGAACAGCTGGAATGCGTGTCGAGCCGCCGACGAGGAGAACCTTGGAAAGTTCGCCTGCGGAAAGTCCGGCATCGGAAAGAGCCTGACGTACGGGTCCCACTGTTTTTTCAACGAGATGGTTTGTCAGTTCGTTGAACTTTGCTCTGGTGAGCGTTACATCAAGGTGCTTTGGCCCGTTTGCGTCGGCTGTGATGTAAGGGAGATTTATGTTTGAAGACATTACACCGGAAAGCTCAATCTTTGCCTTCTCTGCCGCTTCGCGCAGACGCTGAAGAGCGACTCTATCAACGGAGAGGTCGACACCGTCGGACTTTTTGAACTCTTCGACGAGATATTTTGTAATGCACTCGTCAAAGTCGTCGCCGCCCAGACGTGTGTTACCGCCGGTTGCGAGAACTTCGATAACGCCGTCGCCGATTTCCAGAACGGAAACGTCGAAGGTGCCGCCGCCAAGGTCATAGACCATAATTTTTTGGTCGGATTCTTTATCGATACCGTAAGCAAGAGCCGCGGCGGTAGGTTCGTTGATGATACGCTTAACATCAAGACCGGCAATTCTGCCTGCATCCTTAGTGGCTTGACGCTGCGCATCGCTGAAATATGCGGGAACTGTGATGACAGCTTCGGTAACGGTGGTTCCGAGATAGGCTTCGGCGTCTGCCTTGAGCTTCTGGAGAATCATTGCCGAAATTTCCTGAGGAGTATAGCCCTTGTTGTCAACGGTTACTTTGTAGTTTGTGCCCATTTCACGTTTGATTGAACTGATCGTGCGATCGGGGTTTGTAACTGCCTGACGCTTTGCGACCTGTCCGACAAGACGCTCACCGGTTTTTGAAAACGCAACGACGGACGGAGTTGTTCTGTTGCCCTCTGCGTTTGCGATGACGACGGACTCGCCGCCTTCCATAACAGCTACGCAACTGTTTGTTGTTCCTAAATCTATACCGATAATTTTACCCATTGTAATTCCTCCAATAATGATGATAAGTAACTAGTGTACTTAAGTTTTTATTTTATTTGCAGAGAGAGCTTTGTGTTCTCTCGGATTCGCGGTTTAGTTTGCGACTTTGACAATGCTGCAGCGGATAACCTTGTCGCCCAGCTTAAAGCCCTTTTGGAATTCCTCGGTTATAACGCCTTCGCCAAAGTTTTCGTCCTCAACATGGATTACGGCGTTGTGGATGGCTGGGTCAAATTTTGTGCCTGTGACGGCGTCAATTTCGCATACTCCCAAGTTTGATATGATTTCCTTAAACTGAGTTAAAATCATATCAACGCCCTTAGAGTAGGCTTCGTCGATGGTCTCAATTTTGAGCGCACGCTCAAGGTTGTCGTAAACGGGAAGAAACTTCAAAGCCGTGTCTGCGCGGACATCGGAATAAACGCATTCGCGCTCCTTCTGGCTTCTTTTTCGGAAGTTGTCATATTCGGCAAGCAGTCTGAGGTATTTATCCTTTTCGGCGGCCAGTTCTTCCTGAGCTTTTTTGTGAGTTTCCGCTGATTTCTCTTTGTGCTTTTCAGGTTTTTCCTCGATTTTCCCTGTTTGAGAGGCTTCGGTTGTCTCGGCAGTCTTTTCAGCCGTCAACTCGTCTTTTTCCTCTTGAGAATCAGGGGGTGTCTTCTTTGTGTTCATCTGTTTTCATCTCCTTTATCTGAAGTTTCTCAAAACCGCGCGGCGCTTCGGGCATACCCATAAGCCTGCTTAGACCTGCGGCGATATAGCTGAGCTTTGCCGCTACGGCGGAATAGTCCATTCGTGTGGGACCGACAACACCGATTATACCCCGCATATTATCTCCGGCATTGTATCGCGCAATGACAACGCTCGAGTCCTGAAGCTCCTTGGCAATATTTTCAGGACCGATTAAAACCTGAATGTCATCCAATCCGTTGTCGGGAAGCCCCAAAAGGTGTTCGCTGTCCGCAAGATAATTCATTAGGTCGTGAGCCTTGTCAGGGTCACGGAATTCCGGCAGACGCAGCAGGTGCGAAGCGCCGGTGACAAAGGCCTCGCCCTCTTTGGCTTTGCCGAGCGTATCGATTGCGAAGGCGGCAATGACGGAAACAAGCCCCATTGTGTCGCCGCAGGCGCGCTCCGCGGAAGCAATCAGTGCCGGTGTAATCGAATCGTCGGAAATTCCGACGAAATTCGTGTTGAATACCGAGGAAAGCCTCTGCACCATACCCATCTCAACAGAAAAGGGAAGATGAATCAGCTTGTTGTGTACAGAGTTGTTTGAGAGCATCGCCACGGCAATAAAGGTGTTCGCATCGACATATATGAGGTCAAAACGCGATATGGTCGAAGCGCGGGGCGCTGCCAAAGAAACTGACGGATACTGAGTAATCGAAGAAGCAAGCTTTCCCACATCGCTCATCAGCTTATCGAACTGCTGCATTTTGTGGTTGAGGCTTGAGTTGATGGTGTCTGTTTCCTCCAGTGAAAGGCGCTGGCGATCCATAAGCTCGTTTACGTAGAGCCGGTAGCCTTTCGGAGAGGGAACTCGCCCGGCAGAGGTGTGAGGCTGTTCCAGAAACCCCATTACTGTAAGCTCCGCCATTTCGTTGCGAATTGTCGCACTGCTTAGGTCCAAATCGCCAATCTCAGCAATGGCCTTTGACCCAACTGGCTCTGCACTTGCGATATACGCATCAATGATGGCTGTGAGTATTTTTTTCTTACGGTCACTGATTTCCAAAGTGTGCATCCTCCTTGAGCGGATTATGACGTTTTGGCACTCTTGGGCGGAGGACACTGGCACTCTCGACCTCTGAGTGCTAATTTAGCACTACGGCTCAAAAAAGTCAATACTTTTCACAAACGAATTGACAGTTTATTCACATTTTACCCAATAATTATTTGCACTTCGGCTACAGAAACACTAATACCAATGTGGTGAAGCCCTATATGCCCTCTGGTTTTAGGGAACATGCGACTCTACGGATACGGCTGTTTTTGTATTAAAAAAATAAAAATTATCCTTGCAATTGTGTTTAGGTTCTGCTATTATTATAAAGCTATTCGTTTGAGTCGACTTTCGACTTAATGGCTCAATTTTTACGAGGAGGTGCAGCTAAAGATGGCAAAGTGTGAATTTTGCGGTAAGGGTGTTTCTTTCGGTATCCAGGTAAGCCACTCTCACAGACGTTCTAACCGTACATGGAAGCCCAATGTAAAACGCGTCAAGGCCATAGTGGACGGGACACATAAGCATGTCTACGTTTGCACCCGTTGCATGCGCAGCGGCAATGTTACCCGCGCTGTGTAGATAAAGCTGGGAATTAATTTCATGTATATAAGCAAAAGCGCCGCATTCTCAATGAGGAATATCGGCGCTTTTGCTTTTTATATTATTATGCTAATTTGAAGTCTCCTTCTTAAATAAAGACGAAAAATACATATTATATGGATAATATAAGAACGATAACAAAAATGATTTGCCAAAACGTGTTATGATGATTAAAATAAGTATAAAGAAAAAGAGGCGGGTGACATTTATGGCAGAGGAATATTCGGTTTTGCTTTCTCATCTTGTTAAAGAGCATGAAATGCAAATCGTGCATGTTTCGGAAGACTATGAGCAGGCAAGGATTTATACTATGGCGGTCGGTAGACCCGGACTTCAGTTTGCAGGATTTTTCGAGTATTACGATCCGCACCGTATGCTTGTCTCAGGCAAGCAGGAGCACACCTACCTTGAAAGGCTCGATGACGAGGCAAGATACAAGTCAATAGATGGGCTTATGAGCCGCAGACCCTGCGCAATAATTGTCTGTCACCAAATTATGCCGTTTCCCGAACTGATAGAGCTTGCCAACAAATACGATGTTAATGTTTTCATCTCGGAAATGGACACCTCTGAGTTTATGGCCCAACTGATAGGTTCGCTCCATGTTCATCTTGCACCGCGAAAAACCATCCACGGCGTTCTGGTCGAGGTTTACGGCGAGGGACTTCTCATAACCGGAGACAGCGGCATAGGAAAGAGCGAAACCGCGCTTGAGCTTATCAAGCGCGGACACAGGCTGATTGCCGATGATGCGGTAGAAATCAAGAGAATCTCCCATAACAACCTCGTGGGGGAAGCTCCTGCGATGATTCGGCACTATATGGAATTTCGCGGCATCGGCATTGTGAATGCGCGATTCATTTATGGCGTTGGCGCTGTTAAATCTTCGCAGACGATTCATCTTGTGGTAAAACTAGAAAACTGGGAGGACTATAAGTCCTATGACAGGCTGGGTGTTGATGAGGAATGCACCGAGATACTCGGTGTCGATGTTCCTTCGGTTACGATTCCGGTTCGTCCGGGAAGGAACCTTGCCGTTATACTTGAGCTTGCCGCGATGAACAATCGCCAGAAGAAGCTGGGTTATAATGCTGCTGAAGATTTGGAGCGCATACACGATTTAAGCGTTGACAACGATCTCTTCTAATGAAAAACAAAGTCAAAATTACACTTATATATCAAAGGAGCGTATATGGACGATTTCGGTCTCCTTACACAAGAACTGAGGGTGCGATTACCGGAGCTTACACTGCGCGAAAACGAGCCGATGAAGGCACACTGCTCATTTAAAATCGGCGGAGAGGCCGCCACGATGGCACTGCCGTCGTCAATTGAGGAAACGGAAGCGCTCTGCCGCTTTCTCCGCGAAAAGGGCGTTAAGCCGCTGGTCATAGGAAACGGAACTAATCTTCTTGTGACTGATAAACCTCTCCGTCGCTTCGTAATCAAAATGTCCGAGGGAATGAGCGCAATGGACAGGCGCGGCGATACAGGCATATTCGCACTTTGCGGGATCAGCCTTGCAAGACTTGCGTCCGACTGCGCGCACCTTTCCCTTTCCGGGCTTGAATTTGCCCACGGAATACCGGGTACACTGGGCGGAGCGGCAAGCATGAACGCTGGAGCCTACGGCGGTGAGATGAAGCAGGTTTTGCGGTCGGTAACTTTTCTGGACGAAAATATAATGCTTGGCGAAAAGTCCGGAGACGAGCTGGAACTGAGCTACAGGCACAGCACTTTTTCTGATACGGAAGCCATTATTCTGGGCTGCGAACTGGAGCTTTTAAAAGGTTATGAAGACGAGATACTTGCCAAAATGCGTGAGCTCGCCGAAAAGCGCCGTATGTCCCAGCCTCTTGATAAGCCCTCCGCCGGAAGCACCTTCAAAAGACCTGAAAAGGGCTATGCTGCGGCGCTCATTGAGGAAGCGGGGTTAAAGGGCTTTGCCCTTGGCGGTGCGCAGGTTTCGGAAAAGCATGCTGGCTTTGTAATAAATCGCGGCGATGCGAGTTTTGAAGATGTGATAAAGTTAATGGAACATATAAAAGAAACTGTTTATAAGCGCACAGGAGTTGAGCTTGAACCGGAAGTTAAAATCATTGACAACGGCTAAGAGCAAGGGAAAGGGAGTTTTGCAATGGAATTTCTAATTATATCGGGACTGTCAGGAGCAGGAAAGAGCCACACAGCGGATATTCTTGAGGATCTTGATTATTACTGCGTTGATAATATGCCGATTGCCTTGATAACAAAATTTGCTCAACTTTGCCTTGCTGCCGGTGAACAATACGAAAAAGTGGCGCTGGTTACTGACATTCGCGAAAGGGCAAATTTTGACGAGCTTTTCAAGGTTCTTGACGGGCTTTGGGACTTGGGATGCGACTACCGCATATTATTTGTGGAAGCAAACCCAGCCAACATAGTCAAACGCTATAAGGAAACTCGCAGACGTCATCCGCTTGCCGTTCCGGGGGTTTCCATTGAGGATGCTATAGCAAGCGAAATTAAGCTTCTTGCGCCTGTCAGAGAGCGGGCGGACTACATTATAAATACAAGCGACTTTACAATCGGCATGCTCCAGAGCGAGATTTACCGCCTTTTCGTGGGCGAGGACGCAAAACGCAAGCTTGTTGTAAACGTCATGTCCTTTGGCTACAAATACGGAATCCCGATTGAATCCGACCTTGTTTTTGACGTGAGATTTTTGCCCAATCCCTTTTATATGGCTGAGCTTCGCGAACTAAACGGACTTGACGAGCCAGTCAGCCAATTCGTCTTACAGAATGAAATTACCAGAGAGTTTATGAATAGACTCCAACAGATGATGAAGTTTTTGCTTCCGCTTTATGTGGAGGAGGGCAAAATGAGCCTTACCATATCCATCGGCTGTACGGGCGGACATCACCGCTCTGTCGCAATTGCGAAAGCGCTTTCAGACAATATTGAAGGCTTGGGCTATGCCGCCCAAAACATTAACCGAGATATTCAAAAATAGTCTTGTTTGTAAACGTAACGAAGCCCTACAGCTTCTGACCGAAGCACCGCAACGAATGTGAGGTTTGAATGAACAAGCAAATAGCGCAACCGTCCATCGTCGTAATTGGCGGCGGAACGGGGCTATCCAATATGCTCAGGGGGCTTAAACTTAAAACCAGCAAGCTCACGGCGATAGTTACAATGGCGGACGACGGCGGCTCATCTGGAAAACTGAGGGATGAGCTGGGTATGCCGCCTCCTGGAGATGTTCGTAACTGTTTGCAGGCACTAGCCAATACGGAGCCGACCATGGAGCAGCTTTTAGGCTACCGTTTTTCTGAGGGCGCGCTTAAGGGACAGAGCATGGGAAATCTCTTTCTCGCCGCGCTTAACGATATTTCCGGTTCCTTCTATGAAGCGGTGCGAAAAATGAGCGATGTTCTGGCTATTACGGGCAGGGTCCTTCCCGTAACGAACGAGGATGTCCGTCTTATGGCGTGCTTTGACGACGGGACGGAAGTGTTCGGCGAGTCAAAAATAATGGAACATAAAAAGCAAGGTAATCGGCGGATAACGAGGGTTGCACTGATTCCAGAGCATCCACCCGCGCTTATGGAGAGTGTTCAAGCAATTGAGGAAGCGGAGCTTATCGTGCTCGGTCCGGGCAGCCTTTACACAAGCATAATTCCGAATCTGCTGACGGAAGGTATCGCTCAGGCAATTGAAAATTCAAAGGCTTTGAAGATATATGTACTTAATGTGACAACGCAGGACGGCGAAACGGAAGGCTACGCGGCAAGCGACCATGTGCGGGCTCTGTTTGCTCACTCGGGACGAAAGCTTTTCGACTACTGCCTTGCAAACATAACGCCGTTTCCTCAGGACGTGGCACTGCGTTACAAAGAGCAGGGAGCCTGCCAAACTGAGGTAGACACGGAAGAACTGGAAAAGCTCGGCGTAAAAACAATTCTTCGGGCTATGCTCGATTGCTCCACAGGGCTTGCCAGACACAACCCGAAGCAGCTCGCAACAGAAATAATGAATCTATACAGAGAAGAATCGCCGACCAAGGTTTTTAATTCGCAGTTACCGGAAGAATGCAGTTAACAAGACGGATAGTTCGATTAATAAGGTGGTGAGCGCATGTCATTTTCGTCGGAAACAAAAGCGGAGCTTTGCAGAGTACCGCTGCAAAAACACTGCTGTGCTGTCGCCGAAGCATACGGAATTTTGCTGTATTGTAATATGTTCACGGCTGACGAAATCCGCATTGTGACATCGAGCGCGGTTTTGACGGATCGCCTGCCTAAGCTTTTCAAAAAAGCTTTCGGAGTCGCCTTTGACATCGCTCCTTCCTCCGAGATAAAAGGAAAGCAAACATTTTCAATAACAAATAAAGAACATATTAAGCATATTTTTGCCGCCTATGGCTATGAAGCGAGAGGAATACTCGCGCATCACGTCAATCTTGGCGTTCTGGAGGATAGTTGCTGCAAAGCAGCCTTCCTGCGCGGCGCATTTTTGGCGGGCGGGAGCATAACCGACCCAACAAAAAGCTATCATTTGGAGCTCGTAACCGACCATTACAACGTCAGCCGCGAAACCTTTTCAATTCTGCTGGAGTTGGGGTTTTCTCCGAAGGACGCTTCCCGCAGCGGAAACTATGTTATCTATTTCAAGCAGTCCGAGGCGATAGAGGACTTTTTTACATTGATGGGAGCTCCCCTTTCCGCTATGGACATCATGTCTGCAAAGGTTGATAAGGACATGCGCAACGCCATAAACAGGCGGGTCAACTGCGACAGTGCCAATGCCGACAAAATCGTGCTTGCGGCACAGGATCAGTTGGAGGCAATACGTCGGATTGAGCGAACAACAGGGCTGGACGAGCTTCCGGATAAGCTCCGCGAAGCTGCGCTTCTGCGTATTGCAAACCCCGAGGCAAGCCTTACCGATCTTGCGGCGCTTGCCATTCCGCCTGTTACAAAATCCTGCATCAGTCACAGATTGCGTAGGCTTACGGAATATATTGGATAAACTGCATCAAAAGATGAAGATATAGAAAAGGAGCATAAGCCATGTCGTTTGTCCACCTTCATGTACATAGCGAATTTAGCCTTCTCGACGGCGCTTGCCGCATTGAGAGTATGGCTGAGTGCGCAAAAAACCTTGGACAAACCGCGCTTGCCATAACCGACCACGGAGTTATGTATGGCGCTGTGGCTTTTTATAAGGCTGCGAAAAAGGCCGAAATTAAGCCGATAATCGGCTGTGAGGTTTATGTAGCTCCGCGAGGTATGACCGACAGGGAATACAGCGTTGACAGTAGCTATTCTCATCTCATTCTCCTTTGCAAAAATGAAGTCGGCTACCACAACCTCTGCTACCTTGTGAGCGAGGGTTATACCAGCGGATTTTACGTCAAGCCGCGTATTGACTGGAGGCTTCTGCATGAGCACTCGGAAGGACTAATCTGCCTTTCGGGCTGTATTGCAGGCGAGATTCAGCAGAAGATAATTAAGGGCGACTATACCGGAGCAAAAAATCGTGCGCTGGAGCTTTCCGAGCTGTTCGGGAAGGACGGCTTCTATCTTGAGCTTCAGTCCCACGGAATACGCGAGGAGCGCATATCCGCAGAGGGTGTAATTAAGCTTCACCGCGAAACGGGCATTCCCCTTGTCTTGACAAATGACGCCCATTACCTTAAAAGAGAAGACTCACGCAATCAAGACGTTTTGATGTGCATACAAATGGCCAAAACCGTGGACGACCCCGACCGCATGAAATTTGAGGGTAGCGAATTTTACCTCAAGTCCGAGGAAGAAATGCGCGAAATTTTCGCAGAGTATCCCGAGATTTCAGAAGCTGCGGACAACACCGCACTAATTGCGGATATGTGCAACTTCGACTTTGAGTTCGGGCATTATCACCTTCCCAGCTATCCTCTTCCGATTGGTGAAACGGATGGTTTTGAATATCTGAAAAAACTGTGTGAGCGCGGCTTTGAAAAGCGCTACGCGCATGTTTACAGCTATGAAAACGCCGACGAGGAGATTCAAAAACTCCGCGCACAGCTAAAATATGAGCTCGATATGATTCGAAAAATGGGGTTTACGGACTATTTTCTCATCACTTGGGACTTTATTGACTACGCCAAAGCGCAGGGTATACCTGTCGGACCCGGACGCGGCTCGGCGGCGGGAAGCATTGTTTCCTACTGCCTGAACATAACGGACGTTGACCCTATCAAATACAACTTGTTTTTTGAGCGCTTCCTGAACCCCGAGCGCATATCAATGCCGGATATCGACATTGACTTCTGCGTTGAACGCAGAGGCGAGGTCATCGAATATGTAACGCGCAAATATGGCCCCGACCATGTCGCACAAATTGTCACTTTCGGCACTATGGCGGCAAGGCTCGCCATACGCGATGTCGGACGGGCGCTGAGCGTCAGCTATGCCGAATGTGATGCAGTTGCAAAGCAGGTGCCGATGACACCCGGAATAACGTTGGAGGAAGCGCTGAAACTGTCAAAGCCGCTCAAGGATATGTATGACAGCGATGACCGAATTCGTGAGCTAATCGATATGGCAAGAGCGCTCGAAGGCATGCCGCGCCATGCGTCTACCCACGCGGCAGGCGTTGTAATTTCGGGAAAACCCGTCTATGAATATGTGCCGCTTGCCAAAAACGACGAATCCGTTGTCTGCCAGTTCCCGATGACAACGCTGGAGGAACTGGGACTTCTGAAAATAGACTTTTTGGGGCTGCGAAACCTTACAGTTTTGGAGAGGGCCAATCAGCTTGTGCGTAAAAAACAGCCGGATTTCGATGTTGCGAATGTTCCGGACGACGACAAGGAGACTTTTGAAATGCTCGCGCAGGGCCGGACAGAGGGCGTGTTTCAGCTTGAAAGCGCGGGAATGACCTCTGTCTGTACGGGGCTAAAGCCGAAATCAATTGAAGACATAACGGCGGTAATCGCGCTCTACCGCCCTGGACCGATGGAGAGTATTCCGCGTTTTCTGGAGTGCAGCTCCGACCCACGCAAAATCCGATACAAGCATGAGCTTCTGCGCGATATACTTGAAGTCACCTACGGCTGCATAGTCTATCAAGAGCAGGTCATAGAAATTTTTCGCAAGCTGGCCGGGTTTTCTCTGGGACAGGCTGACCTTATCAGGCGAGCAATGTCCAAAAAGAAGGAAAAAGAAATCAAAAAGGAGAGAGACTCCTTTATACATGGCGACCCCGAGCGGAATATCGCCGGCGCGATTGCAAATGGCGTACCCGAGGCAGTAGCCGGCAGTATCTACGACGAGATCCTTGACTTTGCAAACTATGCCTTCAACAAGTCACACGCTGTGGCTTACGCGATAGTTGCATACCGCACCGCTTATATGAAGTTCCACTACTCGCGCGAATATATGGCGGCGCTTTTATCTTCTGTTCTCGATAGCTCCGCAAAGGTTGCCGAATATATCGCCGAGTGCAGGGAATGGGGCATAAAGCTGCTTCCTCCCGATGTAAACGAGTCGGATGCGGACTTTACGGTTTCCGGTGAAAATATCCGCTTCGGTCTGGTGGCAATTAAGAATATCGGACGCGGTTTCATAAACGCCCTTGTTGAATCAAGGGAGAGCGAGGGATACTTCAAAAGTTTCGATGAATTCTGCCGCAGGCTTTATGGACGCGACCTTAACCGCCGCGCGGTAGAAAGCCTAATCCGCTCGGGTGCATTTGACTCTCTGGGCTACAAGCGAAGCCAGCTCATGCAAATTGTAGACAGAGTAATCGGCGGCGTGAACGATTCCGCGAGAAAGAACATTGATGGACAGCTAGATTTGTTTTCGATGGGACAGGAAGACGAAAGCAGCACAACGCTTTCGGAGCCGGAGCTCCCGAATATCCCCGAGTTTACGCCAAGCGAGCTTATGGCGATGGAAAAGGAAACAACGGGGCTTTACCTCTCCGGTCACCCGATGGACGAATATCGCGTTGCGGCAAGGCGTGCGGGCGCTGTGCCGATTGGCACAATAATGTCCGATTTTTCACAGGAGAACACGGCGAAAAGCTTTGAAGACGGGCAATTTGTAACTCTCGCAGGAGTTATCGCTTCCTCAAAGACTAAAGCTACCCGAAACAACAGCCTCATGGCTTATATCCAGCTTGAGGATGCAACAGGCACAATGGAACTCATCGCATTTGCGCGAGTTCTGGATATTTCAGGCGGATATATAAAAGAAAACGCTCCTATAGTTGTAAAAGGACGCATTTCGGTCCGCGATGAAAAAGAGCCGCAGCTCATGGTTGAAACGCTCCGTCCTCTTACGGATATTGAGCCGCTAAACCGAGAGGAAATGCCGAAAGAGGGAAAAGCGCTTTGGGTTAAAATTCCCTCAAAGGACGACCCGAGATTACAAAAAATCGATAAGATTCTTCAAATGTTCGAGGGCGAGGAGCGCATGATAATCTATTGCGAGGACACAAAAAAGCGGCTGACCGCAAAGTGCCTTATCCACAACTCGTTGATAAAGGAACTAAAGGAAATGCTGGGCGAAGAGAACGTCGTTGTTAAATGACAGACGAACCGCCGCAAAAGAGTATAGCTACATGGGAGGGCCACTGTGGAAAGCTTTGTTTTTTATAACCCCACGAAGATAATCTTCGGCGAGAGAGCAATAAATATGCTTGCGGGAGAGCTCAAAACCTGCGGAAATAATGTTCTGCTTGCATATGGAAAAGGTTCAATAAAAAAAGAGGGCATCTATGATGCCGTTGTGAAGATATTGTCCGATTGCGGCAAGAACGTAACCGAGTTTTCGGGAATAATGCCGAATCCGACTCTTGCAAAGGTAAGGGACGGCATAGATCTTTGCCGAAACAACAATATCGACTTTATTCTTGCCGTGGGCGGCGGTTCGGTCATCGACTGCTGCAAGGCGGTTGCCGTGGGCAGCGTTTCCGACGGCGATGTTTGGGAGGAACTTTTTGTTAATAAAACAGCCGCGCAAAAGGCAATAACGCTTGGCGCAATTCTTACGATGGTTGGAACTGGCTCGGAGATGAACAGCAACGCGGTCATTACTAACGAGGAACAAAAAATCAAATGCGGCTGCGGCCATAAAGCCTTTTTTCCAAGGTTTTCAATCCTTGACCCTACTTACACCTACACTCTGCCGCAGTATCAGATGGTTAGTGGAATCTGCGATGTTATGAGCCATATTATGGAGCAATATTTCAGCGGAACGGACGACAATGTTTCCGATGAGCTGAGCGAAGCACTTATAAAAAGTGTGGTAAAAAATGCTATTATCGCGGCTAAATGTCCACAGGACTATACCGCCAGAAGCAATATCATGTGGAGTGCGGCACTAGCGCTGAACGGTCTGCTGAATCGTGGAAAAACGCAGGATTGGGAGGCCCATCAGATTGAACACCAAATCGGAGCTTACTACGATGTAGCACACGGCATGGGGCTTGCAGCGATTACCGCCTCGTATTGCAGACATATTTACAAAAGCGGGCTTCACAAATTCAGACAGTATGCGGTGAATGTGTGGAATGTTGAGACGGAAAATAAGACCGATGAACAGATTGCTCTTGATGGTATAGCATGCATGGAAGCATTCTTCAAAGAAATCGGCGCGACCACCTCACTGAGGGAACTTGGCATACCCGATACTTCAAAGCTCGGCGAGATTGCCTATAGCTGCAATCTTCTCACCGGCGGCTACAAAACCCTGACCCACGAGGATGTTAAGACGATTTTGGAAGCGTCATTCTGATTAATTAGAATAAAGAAGTGAAGAGAGCCACCCATATATGATACCCCCAGAGTAGACAGTAGAAAAAGAAAACTGTTTACACTGGGGGTAGCATATCATTATCGGAGAGCGGCTCTCTTCACTTCTTTTCAAGGGTTCAACCTATGCAGAATATCCTGCCGATGTATTGATGATTATAGTGCTTGTACTTTCTGTATAGGTTACGCCAAAATTGATAGCGGCAGCAACGTCACGCAGCTTAATATAGTTATAGCCTCCGATGGGGTAAGCAGTCAGGCTTAGCGCCTTGCCGTCAAGGAAAACCGTCGATAAGGTCCTTGCTGTTCCTACGCTGAAGTTATTTCCGGAGCTTGTCATTTCTCCTCCAACAACTGTGTAGGCTGTTGCGGAGGTAAGGGATATCGACTTGTTCTGGCTGTCATAGATTGCGTTAAAGTTCTTTGCGGTGCCGTTTAGAGCCATAGCAATATCGCGAAGCTTAAAGTAATTGTTGCCGTTAATGCAGTACGCATCAAAAGCCACCGACTTGCCATTGATTAAAACTGTCGATTTTGTCGGAGCGGCAGTTACAGCATTGTCAATCGAAAGCTCAATCTGTCCCCAAAATTCTGTTGCAATGGCCCTGTAACCGGCTGGAGTCGGATGTATGTCGCTCATAACAAGATAATCGGCGGGATCTGCCGCCATAGCAGACATCGTGTCCACATACGAAATCGAAGTACCCACGTTTTTGGCGGCAATGTCGGAAACCGCTTTTTGGATATAAACATTAAAATCTTTGAGGGCAGAGGTCATGTCTACTCCGACTAGTGTTGACACTACCGGGAGCGGGTTATAATAGCCCATCACGTATATTTTGATATTCGGGTTTGCGTTTATTATATTTTGAAGTATTACTTTGATATTTGCCTGTATAGCCGGTGCAGTGGTGCCGTTATATACTTGGCTTGCAACCGTGCTAAGAATCGCTGTTACCTTTGTCATATCCGTTCTAGAAGCATCCTTGACAGTGACCATATATGCATACAGCGGAGCAAGCAGGTCATTCGCCCCAATTGTAAGGGTTGCAATTTCGGCGTTTTTAACGAGCTTATATCCGGAGGAAGTTTTATCATTGAGTACAGCCGTTTTTTTTGCAAGTATTGTTGCCGTCATACCGGATGTGCAGAAATCTTCATTAAAACTGGACAGTACGCCGGAGTTGTTTAAATAAGCGGCAAGGTCATCGGTATATCCCTGACTTGAGCCGGTTTCGCTGACTCCGCCGCATACGCCTGCGGCAACGGAATCACCGAAGGCAACGTAGTCAATCGGGGCGGAAGCACTGTAAGCCAGTGCAGGAGCGGATGACAATCCAAAAATAGATGCCGCCAAATAGATTGAAATTATAATTCTCGATGTTTTTTTCATGTTTTCTCCCCTGACCAATGGCACTGAAAAAAAGACAATTATCATTTTGTAATCCCGAAAACGGCAGACACGTATACCGTGTCTGCCGTTTTTATACCGTGTCAATGAGGTGATTTATTAAGTATATCAGTCGCGTTTGCGGCGATAGCTGCCTTTTTTGTCGGTGTACATACGACTGTCCAAAATGCGGCTGTCAGAGTCTTGCATAAACTGCTTGAGCTTATCCTCAAAGCTTGCCTCAGTAGGAGCGGCGGGTGTGAATGGCTTCTGAGAAAAACTCGACGATCTTGGAGAAAAATAGTTTTGTCTAGGCTGATTTACGCGTGGCTGCGGCGAATATTCCGGTTCTGGACGGGGAGCCGGATGCTCGGCTTTTTTGATGGACAGGTTGATTTTACCTGTATCGCTGATTCCGATGACCTTGACCTTAACGATCTGCCCTTCGGCTACATGCTCGTGAACGTCGTTCACATAGGTATTTGCGATTTCTGAAATATGAACAAGACCGTTATTACCGTCCGGCAATGATACAAAGGCACCAAATTTTGTAATGCCTGTTATCTTGCCTTCAAAAACTTCTCCCACTGTCGGCTGCATATAAGAGCTTCTTCCTCCTGTTATGTTCGATGGGTATACAATTTATTTCGAGACTCAATTGTTAACGTCGTAAAAAATCTTTTCGCCTGGCTTAACAAGACCGAGCTTGTTTCTTGCAATATCCTCGATTGTATCAGGGTCGGTGCTGTGATCTATCGCATACTGAAGCTCGGTGTTCGTCTGAAGGACGCCGTCCACCTTGCTTTGCAATTCTTCGCGCGTTTCGCGCGCGTCCGAAACCTGAACCTTTAGAGACACCAAGCTTATTCCCGCGTAAAGGATTATTGCGAGAATGACGATTTTTGTGACAAGTCCAGCTCTCTTGAACTTCATTGGCATCTTCCCTCCCGTTTTTCGGCGGTTTTGAGGATTCCTCTACGCTGTGCTGTTTATCAGTAAACCTCATTTTATACCAGAAACGCATTTTTTGAAAGAGCTTTTTCAAAAAATTCATAAAAACTATAATTTTTTTGAACAATAATTCGAAGGGTTTACGCACAATGGCCGCGATATTTGCAATAAAGGAGAGGCATGAAGTGAAAATCCCGAGAAAAATACGGCTCATCAAAGAGAAATAAATAATTGAGCCTGCGAGAGCGCAGACGCAAATATTTATTTGCAGTTCTCCTCTTTCGGAAACCATTGCAAGATAAAACAGTATAAAAAAACCGAAAAAACAGGCGAGAATGTCGCAGAAAACAGTGCAGACAGAGCTTTTCGCGTTCAGTCGGACAGCTTTAAACGCATCATAGGCAATTCCCAAAATGAGCCCTCCGACAAAAGAGCAAAAAGCGGTGATGAGTTGGGATGTGATTGGATGTTCCAAAGCTTATTTAAACAGGCGCGACCAAAGATTTCCGCCCGGAGCGGTTTCTTCGTAGCCCAAGTCTGTGATAAGTCCCGTCACGACAAGTTCGCCTGTGTCGAGGCTGAGCTTGTCAATGTGTAGGTCGCTTCCGCGCAGAATCAGACTTCCTTTCGAGGTTTTCGCAACAATCTGCCTGTCGTCAAAGCTTTCCACATCGATAACGCCGGAAACGGAAAGCCGTGTTCTGTCCTCCAATATTACGTTGTGCGGTCTTGCCGAGCGTTTTTCCTTTTCTTCATATAACATAGTAGCTACCTCCATTTTTGTGGTGATATATACTATGCACAGAAAATATGTATTATGAGTTTTCCGAAATATCGTACAAGGTCAGCGCCTTATCTACCATCGACATCATACTGTCATAGTTGAAGCTGGTATCTTGGTCAGAGAGCTCCCACAGTAATACACCTTTTGCATCATATCCGGTATCCTTGACAACGGCGAAAAACTTGCTGTAGGCGGCGTCGTATGAAGCGCGATTTACGTTTGAACCGCTTATTCTAAAGCTCTCACCGGTGACGGCATCGCTGTCGATGTCGTAATCCTCGTGCTTGTACATCAGACTGCTAAGAGTTAATACCCCACCATCGTTTCCGAAACGGACAAGCTCAGAGTAGCTAAAGTCTGCCGCTCCGTTGCCGCTTTGGACTATATAGAATTTCTTGCCTGTGGAGTTATCCTCCATGAGCCGAAAATTATCAAAGGCGTTTGCGTTTACGATAACATCGCTCAGGTGCTTGCCACCGAAAGCTTTGCCGACATCCTCCATGTTCGCGGAGACGCACTCGACCTTGCCGTCGATTATGTCGAAAAACTGGAGACCCATCGCGGCGGAAGCGCCAGTGTCGAAAATGAGCATTTCGATACCGCCGTCCATGTCAAGATCAATAAAGCCGATGCCTGAGATGCCGCCGAAGAACGCCTCCGACAGTGCCTGATAATTATCGGACAAAAACGTGCGGAAGATTTCCCCACGCTCGTTGTTATCAACCACGGCAGTTGTCTGCGAGGGCGCTGCGGTTTCATTCGTGATGTCGGTTGAGGACGTAGAGCTGACGCTCGAAGAAGCCGCTGTGGGCGAGGTTAATGCCGAAGAAAGCCCCGCAGTGTTGCATGAACAGAGCAAAGAAACCATTATTGCGATAAGAATAATGCTAAATAATTTTCGCATATAGACCTCCTAACAATTCGGTCAAAGTGTGGGTTTTGAAGTTACTTCGATTATTGCAAAAAGCTCATTTATACACAATATTATATCACACAACGCAATTGAGGTAAATATTGAGGTAGTAGCGGTATTTGTATATCAATTATAAGCCATGAAACATGGCGATTCTCACGATTTTTGTCGAAAAAACATGTCCGGTGCGGCCGAAGCCAACACCGGACATGATAGTAGTCAGATTATTTTAGGACCTTCGCCAAGAAGCTCTTGAGCCTTTCGCTGTTGGGATGTTCAAATATGGTGACGGGGTTGTTTTCCTCAACGATTTTTCCCTCGTCCATGAAGATAACGCGCGAGCCGACTTCCTTTGCAAAGCCCATCTCGTGCGTCACAACGACCATCGTCATGCCGTCACGGGCAAGTTGTTTCATAACATCCAGCACCTCGCCCACCATTTCGGGGTCAAGCGCGCTTGTCGGTTCGTCAAAAAGCATAACGTCGGGGTTCATGCAGAGCGCACGGACGATTGCTATACGCTGCTTCTGCCCACCCGAAAGCTGACTTGGATAGGCATTTGCCCGCTCCTCAAGTCCTACACGCTTTAGTAGTGCCATTGCCTGTTCCTCCGCTTCCGCTTTGCTCTTTTTGAGAATCTTTATCGGAGCGACAGTCATGTTTTTAAGTATGGTCATGTGCGGAAACAGGTTGAAGTGCTGAAAAACCATGCCCATCTTCTGACGGTGAAAATTAATGTCGGTCTTTTCGTCCGTTATGTCCGTTCCCTTGAAGAGTATATGCCCATCTGTCGGGACATCAAGCAGGTTGAGACAGCGCAAAAAGGTGGATTTTCCGCTTCCGGAAGGACCGATAACAACTACAACCTCGCCCTTGTGGATTTCGGCGGAAACGCCGTCCAAAGCCTTGATTTTCTCGCCATTGTAGTATTTTTTCAAATCCTGTACGCTAATCATTGTATTATCGTTCACTTACACGCAGCCTCCTTTCAAGCTTGCCGAAGAGCCACGTGAGCAGCATTACGAAGGCAAGATAGACCAAGGCGATTGCAAGTAAGGGCAAAAATGCTAGATAGGTTATTCCCTGAATAAGCAAAGCCACTTTTGTTAAGTCGCGCAGACCTATGACGGTAACGATTGAGGTTTCCTTTAATAAAGTGATGAGTTCGTTGCCCAAAGCAGGTAAAATCATTTTAATAGCCTGAGGGAGTATAATCAGACGCATGGTGTATGGATAATTAAAGCCAAGCGAACGCCCCGCTTCCATCTGACCGCTATCCACCGCCATAATACCGCCGCGGATAATCTCGGAAGCATAAGCTCCGGAGTTGATACCGAAGGCAAGCATAGCGACACCAACCATGTTTCGGGAGCTGGCGAAAATAACCATGTACATGATAAGTAGCTGAACCATCATGGGGGTTCCTCGGATAATGGTAACATATATTTTGCAAATGATATTTAGAATTGACAAAACAGGGTTAACCTTGCCGAGCTGCTGCTGGTCGTGCGCAGAGCGTATAACCGCAACAAGAACTCCGAGAATGATACCCAAAACCAAAGCGAGCGCCGTGACCAGTAACGTTATACCCAGACCCTTAACATATAAGAGCCAACGATCACCAACAACGAAACTCTGATTAAAATTGTTCAGAAACTTTGTCCAGAAATCCACGCTATGTATCTCTCCCTTCTATGGCTAAAAGAGGGAAGGCCCAAGGGCCTCCCCTCCGATGCGTACTTAAATAATTAGTTGGCTTTGATGTATTTGTCGAGGATGCTCTGGACAGTGCCGTCAGAAATGAGCTCCTTGAGAGCTGCGTTAACTGCGGACGTAAGAGCGGTGTTGTCTTTTGAAATGCCGATAGCATAATCTTCGGTGACGAAGGGGGTATCAAGGATTACAAGACCAGTGTTTGCTTCAACATACTTCTGAGCGGGTTCGTTGTCGATAACAACGCAGTCAACCTTACCGCTAAGAAGTGCCTGAACAGCGGTTGCACCGTTTGTGTACGCAACTACGCTATCCTCGCCGTAGCCGCCTTCTTCAACGGATGCGGAGCAGTAGAGATAGCCGGTGGTTGCTTCCTGTGTGCCAATCATTTTGCCGGTCAAATCATCGGCCGTTTTAATGGCGGAGCCTTCTTTTACGATTATGACCTGTTTGCCGGTTGCATAAGTGTCGGTGAAGTCGATGTTCTTTTTACGCTCATCAGTTACAGTGAGACCTGCCATGGCAATGTCGCTCTTGCCTGTCTGGACGGATGTAATTACTGGACCGAAGTCCATGTCATCAACAACGAGTTCAAGACCGAGCTTCTCGGCAATCTTTGTTGCGATTTCAACGTCGATGCCTTCATAGGTGCCGTCGTCCTTGACCATCTCATACGGAGGGAATGCGGCATTGGTTGCCATGTGAAGTTTGCCTGTTTCTACTGTGGTAACGGTAGTGGCCGCTGCCGAAGGCGCGGCGGAAACGTCAGATGCAGAAGTAGCAGCCTTTGTGCCACAGGCAGCAAGAGAAAGAAGCATTGTAAGCGCAAGAACAGAGACTAAGATCTTTTTTAGGTTTTTCATTTAGTTTCACCCCATAATAATAAATAAATATCCGGTTTCTTTTCCGTGTGTTTGATTATATTACGGAGTGGATGATTATTCAAGAGATTTTTTGATTATTTCAATAATTCTGCATAATACTCAAAATATCCTGCATAATTATGCAGAAATTGCAATAATATTCATAAACAATCGCATAATTATGCACAGAAAAACTTATAATATCGATTTTCCACCGAATTTTTCGGCAAGCTTGCTGTATTTTTTACACATTTGGAGTCGTTCGTTCTCTCTTCCGCCTATCGCTTCGATGGAGATATACGATCCCTTCGACAAAGGAGATATGCGATCCCTTCGACAAAGGAGATATACGAACCTTGCATTTGCCGTCAAGAAGCGTTATCCCATCGGTGAAGTCAGCTCCTGCCTCCCAAAGAACGCACGACAATTCGCGCATGAGCCTTGCCCTGTTTTCATAGGAAATTTCACAACAAAGCCCGACTGCACGTCTTCTTGAGCTGTGCTTGATGTCATGCGTCGTATACTCACCGCTTCCGCTGGAGGATATAACGTCGCCTGCTACGGTCACGGTATCGGAATATTATACGGCGCCGCGGCAAACAACAGTTCCACTAATGATGCAGGCTTCGCCGATGTTTGCGCCGTCTATGACGTAGTTGACTACTCTTGAATTAGCTCCCACGCGGCTTCCCGTGTGAATTACACTTCTGCCAATCACCGCGTCGCGTTTGATGAGTGCGCCTTCGCAAATTATGCAGGGCGGAATAAGCCGCACAGAATCGGGAAGATTGGGCGGAGTGTATATTCCGGAGGATAAAGAGTTGGTCTCTGCGGGAATTATTTTTAGTTTTCCGTCAATCGCGTCCAGACAGCAGCAAAGATAGCTCTTGCTGTTGCCGATATCGCACCAATAGCCCTGCATCGGGACGCCGACGATGTCAAGATCCAATTGTGCCATAAGCGGAAATAGGTCGCGCGCAAAATCAAAAGGTGCGTCGGGCGGAATTAGCTCAAGAACCTCGGGCGAAATCATATATATCCCAGTATTGACAAGGTCGGTCACCACTCTTTCCCAACTGGTTTTTTCGATAAAGCTTATTACCCTGCCGTTTTTGTCGGTTAATACGGTACCATAGGGCAAGGGCTCAGAGTGGGAATATAGCGCCATAGTAACCATTGCGCCGTTTCTTTTATGTTCGGATGCAAGGTACTTAAGGTCAAAGTCGCAGGCGGCGTCGCCACTGATGATCTAAAAATCCTCGCGGCCCACGAATTCCAGACAGGAGCGAACTCCGCCCGCTGTTCCTAGAGGTTTTTTTTCGATATTATACTGCATCGAAACGCCGAATTTTGCGCCTTCTCCGAAGTGACGGGTAATGCACTCGGGCTTGTGTCCAAGGGTAACGCAAAGTTCGGAAAACCCGTTTCGTTTTAAAAGCTCTGTCAAGTGCTCCATCAGAGGTTTTCCAAGAAGCTCCGTCATCGGTTTTGGCATAAGGTCACATATCGGACGCAGTCTTGTTCCCTTTCCGCCGGCCATAATAATTGCTTTCAAACCGCTACTCCCTTTCGTTGAAGGTTCTACTCTTATCACCTTAATAGTATTTCTCGAGAAAGGCGAAAATAATCTTAGAAAAGATGCCACGTTTGTTTTCTGATTTTATGGGGTTTTAGCAGGCAACTATTGTAAATAATCAAAAATGTTGATATAATATGAAATCCACTGTGGACATTTCAATTCGGAATAATAAGCGAGGATTCGCTTTATAAAGCGGACGAGTTTTGATTGTTCGGCATAATGCAAAGTCTATTGGTTTTACAGGGAGATACATCCGTTTTTCGGAAGGATTGGTTTTGGATATGAACAAGAACTTAAGAAGGCTGCTTGAACCCGGGACGAGACTTTATTTTCTCTTTCTTTTGATTTTTGCGGGGATAGAGTTTCTTTTCAATATCAAGCTTGCAATAGCTGAGATGGCAGTAGTTGTGTTGCTTTTGGTATATTTTGTCATCATTAACCGCCGCGGACGTGCGGCATTTCAGGCCTATATCGAATCCGTTACAGCCGACGTGGAGGCTGTAAAAAGCGACACGCTCATCAACTTTCCGCTGCCGATGGTGGCGTTTAAGTTGGATAACACTGCTATTGTATGGGGAAACACATATTTCTCTGATGTTTTTGGAAAAAAGAAATTACATTTTGATACACGGCTTTCAGATTTGGTTGACGGCTTCAAGTCAAAATGGTTGACAGAGGGCAAGCTTCAGTATCCCGAGCTTGTCGAGGTTAACGGCAAACGTTACAAGATATATGGCAACATCGTCCGCGGCGAAACCGAAAACAGCCGAGGCTTTATGGGCATAAGTTACTGGCTTGACGTTACGGAATATGACCAGATCAAAGAAGAATTCGAAAATTCTCGTCCGATAGTTGCTATAATACTGTTTGACAATTTGGACGAATTATCAAAAAATCAACCCGAAAGAATTAAAACGCGTTTGCAGAACGCAATTTCCGAAAAGGTGGAAAACTGGGGCGCAGACATGGGCGGCATAGTCTGCCATTATGACAAGGACAGATTCCTGCTGATTTTTGAACAGCGTCATTATAAAAAGCTCGTTGACGAGAAGTTTTCGATTATGGACAGCGTGCACGAGGTCGTCAGTCCCAGCGGAATACATGCCTCAGTCAGCATCGGAATCGGGCGCGACGGCGGAAGCTTTGAAGAAAACTTCAATTTTGCCGTTCTAAGCACCGAAATGGCTCTTTCGAGGGGCGGAGATCAGACAGTCATCAAAAATCGCTTCAACTTTGAATTTTTCGGCGGACGCGGAGCAGAAATCGAAACACGTACAAAGGTCAAATCACGAGTTATGGCAAGCGCGCTTGCAGAGCTTATGAAGTCCTCCGGTCAGGTGTTCATTATGGGGCACAAGGTCGGAGATATGGACTGTATCGGTGCGGCGGCGGGTCTCTGTTGCATCTCGCGAAAGCTGGGTTGCAAAGCGTATATTGTGATAGATGAGAAAAACAGCGCAGCGACAAGTCTTTTGGAGAAGCTTCGCTCCGCTTCCGAGTATAAGGATACGATAATCAGTCCGCAGGATGCCATTATGAGGGCAGATAGAAACACGCTTCTGATTATCGTTGACGCAAACCGTCCGGAACAGGTCGAGGATCAGAGCCTTCTGATGGCCTGCAACCGAGTTGCGGTAATCGACCATCACAGACGTGCGGCAAGTTACATTCAAAATGCGACATTGACTTTCCTCGAACCGTATGCCTCCTCAGTGTGCGAGCTAACCTGCGAACTTGTTGCTGAACTTGTCGAACAAGCAGACATTCTTAAGGTTGAGGCTGACGCGCTGCTGAGCGGCATTGTTATGGACACAAAAAACTTCACTATGCGCACGGGTGAGAGAACCTTTGACGCTGCGGCGTTTTTAAACCGCGCGGGTGCGGATACGATTACGGTGAAAACGATTCTGCAAAACGATATGGACGATACTGTCTCGCGCTATAAAATCCTTCAGCAGGTTAAACGCTACCGCGAGCATATTGCCATAGCTGTCATCGAAGAGCCGCAGGACCGAATTGTTGCGGCGCAGGCGGCGGATGAAATGCTGAACATTATCGGCATTCAGGCATCAATTGTGATTTACCCCACTGAAAATGGTGGTGCAACTATTTCCGCTCGCTCCATAGGAGAGGTAAACGTTCAGGTGCTTCTGGAGGAGCTAGGCGGCGGCGGAAACAGGTCTGCGGCCGGAGTTCAGATTGAAAACATATCTCTGCGAGATGCGGTTGGAAAGCTTTTCGTAGCAATCGACAACTACTTCGGAGAATAAAAACTGGTATTAAACAACGGAAAGTGAGGATAAAAATATGAAGGTAATTTTTCTGATAGACGTTAAAGGTCAGGGCAAAAAAGATGAAATTAAAGAGGTTTCCGACGGCTACGCCAGAAACTTCCTTATCCCCAAAAAGCTGGTTGCGCAGGCAACGGCGGACGCTCTCAACACAATACAGCTTAAGGAAAAGGCGAAGATCGCGCATGCGGCAAAGGAAAAGGCACTGGCTTCGGACAATGCAAAAAAACTTGAAAGTGTAGTTGTCAAAGTTCCTGCAAAGGCAGGAACAGCCGGAAGACTTTTCGGCTCGATTACGTCAAAGGAAATCAGCGATGCTCTTTTAAAACAGTTTGATATTTCGATTGACAAAAAGGATATCGTTCAAAGTGAGCCCATCAAGAATTTCGGCACGTATTCCGTTAAGTGCAAGCTCGGCCATGAAGTGAGCGGCACTATAAATTTGGTCGTAACAGAAGAAAAATAACTTTGAGATAAGGAATTTTCTATGGACGAACTTTTTGAACTGAGGACCCCGCACAGCGCTGAGGCGGAACAGGCGGTTATTGGCTCGATGCTGATTGACCCTGCCTGTATCCCAGACGTTCTGAACAAGGCGAGAACTGACGACTTTTATTTGGAACTGAACCGTGATGTGTTTGATACCATCAGTAATATGTACATCTACGGACGTGCCGTTGACCCTGTCACGGTGCTTGACCAAATGCGTGTTCGGGGCTGTATCAAGGATAACTCCCAGAGCTATCTGCTAGAACTCATGCAGGTGACGCCGACTGCCGCTAATGTCATGAAATATGTTGACATTTTGCGTGAGCAGTCCCTTTTGCGTGCCTTAATGAGAGTCGGAAATGATATTACCGGAATGGTTCACGACGGCTTGGGCGAGGCGGACACCATGCTCGAAGCGGCTGAGAGAAAGATTTACGCCCTACGTCAAGGACGAACAATCGGCGGACTTGAGAAAATTTCAAATGTTATTCAGGATGTATACAATCAAATATCCGAGATGGCAGCAACGGGCGTTAAAATACCCGGTCTTCCGACAGGACTTCACGATCTGGACAGCGCTATTCTGGGACTTAACAAAGGCGACCTCGTTCTTATTGCTTCCAGACCCGGTATGGGTAAAACGAGTATCGCCCTAAATATTGCCATGCACGTTGCGAAAACCTCTAAGAAAATCGTTGCGATTTTCTCTCTTGAAATGTCGCGTGAACAGCTTGCGATTCGCCTTTTGGCCGGAGAAGGGCTGGTTGACGCTCAGAAGCTGCTGACGGGGCGTCTCAGTGCGCCGGAATGGCAGAGAATCGGGGCAGCGGCGTCAACAATTAGCGAAACAGAAATGCTCATTGACGATAACCCCTCGTTGTCGGTTGCCGAAATGAATTCCCAATGCCGCAGACTCGACAATCTTGGGCTTGTTGTCATCGACTATTTGCAGTTAATGCAGTCCGCCGGAAGCGGACATACCTACGCAGGGGAAAACCGCCAGCAGGCTGTTTCCGATATGAGTCGTATGCTCAAAATTATGGCAAAGGAACTGAACGTGCCTGTTATCTGCCTTTCCCAGCTTTCCCGAGCGAACGAGAGCAGAGCAGACAAGCGTCCTATGCTTTCCGACTTGCGTGAATCAGGCGCAATCGAACAGGATGCCGATATTGTAATCGGTCTTTACAGGGAGGGCTATTACGATACGGAATGTGCGAATCCCAATGATGCCGAAGCGAAAATTCTTAAAAATCGCCACGGTGAGCTGAAAACCGTGCAGCTTATGTGGTTGCCGGAATATACCAGCTATGTTTCGGTCGAGAGGTACCATGACGACGAAAATTGATATTGAACTTTTCGAAAAATATGATATGCTTCCGAGAAGTGGAATCGTGCTCTGCGCCGTTTCCGGAGGCAAGGACTCCATGTATCTTTTAGAAAAGATGACGGAACTTGCGCCTGACTACGGCTTTGAGATACGCTGTGCGCACTTTGACCACCGCCTGCGCGGAGCCGAGTCGGACCGCGACAGGAAATTTGTAGAAGATTACTGCGCGAAGAGGAACATCCCGTGCTATATCGGCTTTGCCGATGTCGCTGTCTTTGCCGCGGAAAACGGAATGGGAACCGAGGAAGCAGCACGAACATTGCGTTACGATTTCCTCGAAAAAACCGCCGATGAAATCGGAGCGGCAAGAATCGCAACGGCGCACACGGCGGACGATAACACGGAAACCATGCTCTTTAATCTCTCGCGCGGCAGCGGATTGAAAGGGCTTTGCGGAATTCCTCCGATGCGCGGAAGAATCATCCGCCCAATGCTTCGAACCACGACGGAAGTTGTTTTGCAGTATCTTAAGGAAAAGGATATTCCTCATATTGAGGACTCGACGAACTTTGAGGACGACTACTCGCGAAACAAAATTCGACACAATGTCGTTCCCGAACTGCGTCATATAAGCTCCGGCTTTGACGAAAACCTTATCCGTTGCGCAACTCTTTTGCGCGAGGACGAAGAATATCTGGCGTTGATTGCACAGAACTTCGTGGATTCAAATCTTCACTCAAACTCAATCCCCGCTGCGAAATTTGCCGCACTGCCTAAGCCCGTTTCGGCTCGGGTTTTGCAGATTCTTGTGCCTTGCGGACTGTCCAGTGCGCATATCGACTCCGTTCGGGAAATCGCAGTCAGGAACGAGAGCCATGCCTATGCCGATATTCCCAGCATGCGGGTCGTGCGCGAATACGACAAACTGATATTCGGAGCAAAAGAGCGTACCGAAATTCCGAAGCGTAAGGTGCTAATTGGCAAAATTATGGAAATTCCGGAAGCAGGACTTGAAATATCCTGTGAATTAATTGAAAATTGTAAGGAAATTCATAATTCCTTTAACATTTTGTTCTTTAAAAGTGATAGCATCTGTGGTAATATATTTGTCATGTCCCGCTTGGAGGGCGAAAAGATACGCCTGAATGGCAGAAACTGCACAAAAACTCTCAAAAAGCTGTTTTCCGAAGCAAAGCTAAACGGAGAAAACAAATCTCTCATACCTGTTCTGTACGACGAAAAGGGTATTATTGCGGTTTACGGCTTCGGAATAGCGGAGCGCTGCTGCCCAGCGGCGGGAGAGCGAGTTATAAAAATTGAGATAAAACCCAAAAGTGTCGGCAATACAATATAAATATGTCGGCGCAGTTTAATTTATATATTATTTCTGGGGAGAATTATTGGGATGACAAACGATATAATGAAGGTACTGCTGTCGAAAGAGGACATTGATACGCGTGTTATTGAACTCGGAAAAGAAATTTCGGAAAGATTCGAGGGAACCGAGCCGCTCTTCATCGGCATACTGAAAGGCAGCTTTATTTTTATGGCCGACCTGATACGCAACGTAAATCTGAAATGCTCCATGGATTTCATGGCGGTTTCGTCTTACGGCGCAGGCACTACAACTTCGGGCGCCGTAAAAATTAATAAGGACCTGAACGAAGACATCGCAGGCCGTCATGTGATTATAGTCGAGGACATTCTTGACAGCGGCGTAACCTTAAGCTATCTCTGCGGGTATCTCCAGAATCGCAAACCCGCCTCCATTACTCTCGTTACCCTTCTGGATAAGCCGGCCAGACGTAAGTCGCCTATAAAGGCGGATTTCGTAGGGTTTGAAGTTCCTGATGAATTCGTGGTCGGTTACGGACTTGACTATGCGGAAAAATACCGCAACCTTCCCTTTGTGGGAGTCCTGAAGCCCGAGATTTACTCCGACTGATAGCGGATATTTAGTTCTATTCCAAATTACAACATCAAATTATTGCATTTTAACGCAAAGGAAGTGATTTAAGCTTGAAGCCAAATCGCAAGAAGGCCAGAGATATCGGTTTTTATGCTTTGATTCTCGTAATTCTACTGGCAACTCTATGGACTATGACCTCACAACCGGACACATCGCCGGTCGTTACGTATTCTGACATAAGAACGCTTTTCAAAAATGAACAGGTCGAGTCCTTTAAAACGGTAGGAACCGAGCTGACATTGAATCTCCGTGAGCCTTTCGAGGACAGCAAAACGATTACGACGGAGCTTGCTAATGTCGACTATTTTCTTCAGGACTTGGGACCGCTGATTGAAAAGCAAGAAGAAGAAGGTATCCTCACCAAATACGATTATCTGCCTCCGGCGGCAACTCCGATTTGGCTTTCGTATGTATTGCCGTATGTGGGCATATTCTTTATTCTCGGTATATTCTGGTATATCATGATGAAGACCGCGGCAAAAGGCGGCGGTGCTGGCGGCGCTATGAAATTCGGCAAAGCCAGAACCAGACTTGGTCAGGATGAAAAGAAAAAGATATCATTTGATGACGTGGCGGGTGCAGAGGAAGAAAAGGAAGAGCTGCAGGAAATTGTTGGCTTCCTTAGAAATCCGTCTGCATACAGCAAGATGGGTGCAAGAATACCGAAGGGGGTGCTGCTCGTCGGACCTCCGGGAACCGGAAAAACATTGATTGCCAAGGCAGTCGCGGGCGAGGCGGGAGTTCAGTTCCTTTCAATCTCCGGATCCGACTTCGTCGAGCTTTATGTCGGCGTTGGCGCATCCCGAGTACGTGACCTTTTTGAACAGGCAAAGAAAATTGCTCCTGCGATTATATTCATCGACGAAATCGATGCCGTCGGTCGTCAGAGAGGCTCCGGTCTCGGCGGCGGACATGATGAGCGTGAGCAGACACTTAACCAGCTTCTTGTCGAGATGGACGGCTTCGGTAACAACGAAGGCGTTATCGTAATGGCAGCGACCAACAGGTCGGACATTTTGGACAGCGCACTTTTGCGGCCCGGTCGTTTTGACCGCACTGTCTATGTCGGACTGCCCGATAAGCGCGGACGTGAGGCCATTTTAAAGGTTCATTCAAGGGGCAAACCACTGGGTGACGACGTCAACCTCAACAGCATAGCCAGAGGAACGCCCGGATTTTCCGGCGCGGACCTTGAGAATCTGCTTAACGAAGCGGCAATTTTAGCGGTTAGACGCGGCAAGCGCTTCATCTCTCAAGCGGAAATCGACGAATCAATTTTGAAAGTTATGGCGGGTCCGGAGAAGAGAAGTAGAGTCATGTCCGATAAGGCAAAGAAGCTCACCGCCTATCATGAGGCGGGGCATGCCGTTGTCTCACGCTTTTTGGAGCACAAAAATCCCGTTCAGTTTATTACAATCATACCTCGCGGACCTACCGGCGGTATGACTGTTTACCGCCCCGACGAGGACACCGAAAACTATATGTCCCGTAGTGAAATGATTTCCGATATCGTCACAAGTCTTGGTGGACGCGTAGCCGAACAGCTTATGTTGGACGATATTTCAACAGGTGCGTCAAGCGATATTCAAAATGCGACGAGAATCGCGAGAGCAATGGTTACAGTCTACGGCTTTTCCGACAAGCTCGGACCGATATCCTTTGAAGACGCCGGTCACAGTATCTTTATCGGGCGCGATTTCGGCACAACGAAGAGTTATTCCGAGGAAACCGCAGCCCTCATCGATGAGGAAGTTAAGCGCATTTTCGACGAGGCCGGGGATAAGTGCGAGAAGGTCCTTACCGAGCACCAAGACCTTTTAATTAAGGTTGCCGAATATCTGCTTGTCAACGAGTCCATGGAGGGCGAGGATTTTGCCTTCCTGTGCGAAAACGGATATGTTCAGGTGAAAGAGAAAAAAACCGAGCTTGAGGACTTGAATGTCGAAGAAGTGAAGTCTGACGACGCTTCAGTCGAGTCTAAGGGAGACGTTTCCAAAAATAACGAGAAGGAAAAACCATTTGGGTTGGACGATAGGCTATATAAATAAAACAAAAGGGCGGAAGCAATTCCGCCCTCAGAGCGTCAAATAAGCCCCGCACCGCAAAAAGCATGTACATAACATGTTTGAAACGACGATGTTTTTCGTTGTTATATTATTATAAGGTAACGGCTAAAGCCGTTCATTATATGCTTTTTGTTTAAGTCGTCAGCACCGCCCTACTGTATTATTATACACTGACGGGCGGCGCTTCCTCGTCTGTGGGTCTTACTTGACCTCTGAATTATTCGAGAGGAATGGTCGCACACATGAAGCTTGGTATTGTAGGGCTGCCAAATGTAGGTAAAAGCACACTGTTTAATGCAATTACGAATGCAGGGGCGGAAAGCGCAAATTACCCGTTCTGCACAATAGACCCAAATGTGGGAACCGTTGCCGTTCCCGATGAACGCCTTGATTTTCTGGCGGAGCTTTACAGCCCGAAAAAATACACTCCCGCTATTATCGAATTTGTCGACATTGCGGGACTAGTCAAGGGCGCTTCAAAGGGAGAGGGACTTGGAAACAAGTTCTTGAGTAACATTCGTATGACAGACGCGATTATCCACGTTGTCCGCTGCTTTGATGACGAAAATGTTATCCACGTTGAGGGTGGCTGCAACCCTCTCCGCGATATTGAAATTATTAATTTGGAACTAATAATTTCTGACATAGAGATGGTCGAGCGCCGAATAGACAAGGCAAAAAAAGCCGCAAAGGGCGGCGATAGAAAGTTTCTGCATGAGGCGGAAGTAATGGAAGGTCTGCTCAAGTACCTAGATGGCGGCAAGTGCGCGAGGAACTATGACTGTCCTCCCGAAGATGTGGAAATCATTTCCGAAAGCGAACTTCTGACACTTAAGCCCGTTATTTACGCCGCGAACATGGACGAAAAGGGCTTTGCAAACGGTGCGCAGAATAGCGAATACTATAAAACCGTTGAAAAATACGCGCTTGCTGAGGGCTCTCAGGTCCTACCCATCTGCGCGAAGGTTGAACAGGAAATAGGTGAACTGGACGAAGAGGACAAGGCGCTCTTCATGGAAGAACTGGGCATGACCGAAAGCGGTCTGAATCGTCTCATAAAATGCTCCTACAGCCTCTTGGGGCTCATCTCCTTCCTCACGTCGGGAAGTGACGAGGTTCGTGCTTGGACAATTAAAAAAGGCACAAAGGCTCCTCAGGCGGCAGGTAAAATTCACACCGACTTTGAGCGCGGCTTTATTCGTGCCGAAATTGTCGCTTTTGACGACCTCAAAGCCTCCGGCACAATGGCAGCAGCAAGGGATAAGGGACAAATTCGCTCCGAGGGCAAGGAATACGTTATGCACGACGGCGATGTAACGCTATTTAGGTTTAACGTGTAAACTTGGCCATGTTGTGATAAGTTTCAACAATTTCTTGACAAAAGCTGCGAAAGGTAATAAAATCACCCTGTCATAAAGATACAGGCAATGACGGAGCTTGAAATTTTGTGCGCGGTACAGAGAGAACGGTATTTGCTGAAAACCGTTCCGAAACGCTGAGACTTCTGACCACTTCCGAGCCGAGGCGCCGAAGATGTCGCTGACAATAGTAGGTGTTTCCGTTCGCGCACGTTACAGCGCACCTAAGCGGCAGACTTAGTCTGCAAGCAGGGTGGAACCGTGTGAAATTCGCACCCCTGATTTTTTCAGGGGTGTTTTGTTTTTTTCGGAGGTCGAAAATGCGCTGCAAAGCAAGCATGTGACCCTTCGCTGCGGTTGAATTGAAATTATAATAAAGGGAGATATACAACATGGACGAGAACAAATACACTTTTGAAAACCCTGATTTCAAACACTCATACAGACACACGGCCTCTCATATTCTGGCTCAGGCGATAAAACACCTTTATCCCGAAACAAAGTTTGCAATCGGCCCCGCAATAGATGAGGGCTTTTATTACGACGTCGATTCAGAAACCGTGTTTACACCCGAGGTTCTTGAAAAGCTCGAAGCCGAAATGCGCAATATCTGTAAGGAAAAGATCCCTCTTGAGCGCTTTGAGCTGCCACGCGCTGAGGCACTGGAGGTTATGAAGGACGAACCTTACAAGGTTGAGCTAATAAATGACCTACCCGAAGACGCCACTATCAGCTTTTACAAGCAGGGAGATTTTACAGATCTTTGCGCAGGACCGCATATGGACAGTACAGGGCGTATCAAGGGCAACGCAATAAAACTTACGAGTTGCACCGGCGCTTATTGGCGCGGAGACTCCAAACGTAAGATGCTTCAGCGCATTTACGGCACCTGCTTCCCGAAAAAAGAGGAGCTTGACACATACCTTGAGCGTATTGAAGAAGCAAAGAAGCGCGACCACCGAAAAATCGGACGCGAGCTCGACCTTTTTATGATAACTGACGAAGGCCCCGGCTTCCCTTTCTTCCTGCCAAAGGGCATGGTGCTGCGAAATGAGCTTGAAACCTACTGGCGCGAATTACACAGAAAATGCGGATATCAGGAAATCAAAACTCCGATGATTTTGAATGAGGAGCTTTGGCATAGAAGTGGCCACTGGGATAAATATAAGGAAAATATGTACTTTACCAAGATAGATGGTGAAGATTATGCGATAAAGCCCATGAATTGCCCCGGCGGAATGCTTGCCTATAAGCGCCGCCCGTGGTCATATAAGGACTTGCCTATGCGCGTCGGCGAACTGGGCGTTGTCCACCGCCACGAGCTTTCGGGCACTCTGCACGGACTTATGCGTGTCCGATGCTTCACTCAGGACGATGCGCACATCTTTATGACACAGGAGCAAATGCACAGCGAAATCCTTGGCGTCATCAAGAAGATTGATAGTGTTTACAACATGTTTGGCTTCAAGTATCACATTGAACTTTCAACCTGCCCCGATAATTTCATCGGAAGCCAAGAGATAAGGGAATACAGCGAAAACGTCCTTAGAGAAGTTCTCGAAACTAATGGCAAGGAATATGTTGTCAATCCCGGCGACGGCGCCTTTTACGGTCCTAAGATTGACTTCCACCTTGAGGACGCCATCGGCAGAACATGGCAGTGCGGCACGATTCAGCTTGATTTCCAGATGCCCCAGAGGTTTGAACTTGAATACACAGGCGCAGACGGCGAAAAGCACTGCCCGATTATGATTCACACGGTTGCACTTGGCTCCATCGAGCGCTTTATTGGAATTCTCACAGAGCATTTTGCCGGCGCGTTTCCGCTTTGGCTTGCTCCCGTTCAGGTCATGATTATGCCCATTACCGACCGCAGCCGCGACTACTCCGAAGAAATTTACAAAAAGCTCTTTGACGCTGGTATTCGTGTGGAAACAGACTTCAGAAGCGAAAAAATCGGTTACAAAATTCGCGAAGCGCAGCTACAGAAAATCCCGTACATGCTCGTTTTGGGCGATAAGGAAGTCGAATCGAATCTTGTTGCTGTGCGCACACGTTTGGGCGGCGACGAGGGCACGATGACGCTTGACGAGTTTATGGCAAAGATCAAGGAAGAAATTATAAGTAAGAAGAATTAGCTGACATTATTTTCAATCGCTTAAAACCGCATAATAAAATAAGCTCCTGCGTAGACTGTTGATGAGGTCTGCGAAGGAGCTTTTCTATTGAAACTGTGTTTAGAAGGAGTATTTGCGATTTGCTCCGGGTCATTAAAAACAATAAAAAAATTGCAGATACTCTTTTCGCTAAAGTATGGGAGGGTACTACATTATGGAAATAAAAAGAATGTGCCTTGTTCTCGCTGTATTGTTTGCTTTGAATATTGCGGTAATCCTGCTCGTTGAGCGAGCAGACGCCGCCTCATATAAAAAGGGTTCAGCAGGCAATATGGTGAGTCAGATACAGACTGCGCTGAAAAACCAAGGTGTTTACAGTGGAGCGGTTGACGGAGTTTTCGGAAGCGCCACAGAAATGGCAGTAAAAGCCTTCTAGCAAACAAAGGGACTGTCGGTTGACGGAAAGGTCGGCACAGCTACCATGAAGGCTTTGGGTCTAGCAGACAGTTCAACACAGAATTCCGATTCGGGAGATGATGCGCTCCTTGCTCGTCTTATTTCGGCTGAAGCGCGAGGTGAACCCTACAACGGACAGATAGCCGTCGGCGCTGTGGTGCTAAATAGAGTTGATAGCCCGATTTTTCCCAATACGCTTTCGGGGGTGATATATCAGAGCGGCGCGGTTACCTGTATTGTGGACGGGCAGTTTAACGAGCCGATTGCAGAAAGCGCTTACCGCGCCGCGCGAGATGCCATGAACGGGTTCGATCCCTGCGGCGGTGCGCTTTACTATTTCAATCCACAGACGGCGACAAGCAAGTGGATTTGGTCAAGACCGCTGATTGTGGTTATAGGGAAGCACAGATTTTACGCATAAACGCACTTTCTCCTTGAATTGACTGCCTGCTCGGATTATAATGAATGTAGTCAAATTAATACAGAGGGAGAGATATTATGGCTTTTTGCAAACAATGCGGAACACAGTTGTCCGACGGTTCGACGTTTTGCCCGTCGTGCGGAACAAAAAATGACGACGGTCAGAGCAACTCCAGGCAAGATCAATACAATCAGCAGGCAAATCCGAATCCAAATTACTATCACGTACCGAATGATGCAGAGGATAACAAGCTGATTTCCATTCTCTGCTATGTTGGCATACTGTTTTTAATTCCCTACCTTACAAAGCCTGAGTCGCCATTTGTAAAATTCCACTCAAATCAGGGACTGGTGCTTTTCCTGTTAGCATTGGTTTCTGGGGCAGTTGGAAGAATCCCGCTTTTGGGCTGGATAGTCGGGGCGATTTGCGGAGTGTTCGTGTTTGTATGCTTTATTCTGGGAATCGTGAACGTATGCAATGGGGATATGAAGAAACTGCCAATTATAGGGGAAATTGAAATTCTTAAATGATTAGACGATAATAAAGAAGCGCTGCAGTATGGCAGCGCTTCTTTATTATATATTATTGTATTGTGTGAGTTCCGCGTCCTCGCCCTCGTTATCTGGATTTATTGAGCTTATAACATATGGGGTGGTCTGGTAGACGTAATAGTTCAGCCAGTTTGTGTACATTAACTGAGCATGAGCGCGCCACGTCATCACCGGCTCTTTTGTGGGGTCGTCGTTGGGAAAATAGTGGGCCGGAACCTGACTGTCCTTGCCCTTGGCAATATCGCGTCTATATTCAAGACCGAGCGTTTCCCTGTCGTATTCGGGATGACCGAATACGAAGAACTGACGGCTCCTGTGATTCTTAACGGCAAACACTCCGACCTCGTCGGAAACCGCGAGAACCTCAAGCTCGTGGACTTTTTCGATGTCCTCCTGCCGAACCTCGGTATAGCGTGAGTGTGGGGCGTTGAAATAGTCGTCAAAACCGCGGAAGAAGGGCGAATTCGGCCTCAATATCTTATGGCTATATATTCCGGATATTTTTTTGGGCAGAGAGTATTTTTGAATTCCGTAATGGTAGTATAGTCCTGCCTGCGCGCCCCAGCAGATGTGGAAGGTGCTGTGAACGTGGCTTTTTGACCACTCCATAATCTCGCAGAGCTCAGGCCAGTAGTCAACATCTTTGAAATCAAGGTTTTCAACAGGCGCGCCCGTTATTATCATGCCATCGTAGTATTTGTCTTTAATATCGTCGTGGCTTACATAGAAAGACGCAAGATGGTCGGAGTCCACGTTTTTAGAATCGTGGCTGATTGTTCGCAGCAAATCGATTTCAACCTGCAAAGGAGTGTTCGACAGTTTGCGAAGAAGCTGAGTTTCCGTGACAATTTTTGTGGGCATAAGGTTTAGAATCAGAAGCCTCAGCGGACGAATGTCCTGATGTAGGGCGCGAAATTGCGTAATAACAAAGATGTTTTCCTTGTCAAGTATGCTCTTCGCGGGCAAAGAGTTGGGAATCCTTATAGGCATAAATGCACTCCGTTCTGGCGATACTATATTAATAAAAGCGAGTATACAACGGAATCGTTATAATTGCAATATATATGATAATAATGAGCTCCAAAAAAACATGTCGAAAAAGGAAAAAACGGCTTGACAAGGGGTGGATGAGGTGTTATTATAAACAAGCTCTCGCCTCGGGGGGCAGGGAAAGTAAGCCGCGAAAGCGGAAGAAAAGCCTTGACAAGCACAGTAGTAATATGCTATTATGTAACTCCGCGGTAAAAGCGGGCCGGTAGCAAAATCGGCGTGTGTACCTTGTAAATTAAACAATGTATGGCAAAACTATTTAATCATAGTTTTGACAGCTTATGCAAATAAGCACCAGAAATTTAGGGCTTTTTAAGCGTCAAAGAAAGACGTTATAAAATTCTATATGAGTGAGCAAGAAATTGAGCATTCAGTAATTGATTTTAACTCTTTGGAGCTAAGATACCATTTATTGAGAGTTTGATCCTGGCTCAGGATAAACGCTGGCGGCGTGCCTAACACATGCAAGTCGAACGAAGCTCTCGGAATTGAGTTTTCGGACAAGAGGAAGAGATGACTTAGTGGCGGACGGGTGAGTAATGCGTGAGCAACCTGCCTTTCAGAGGGGGACAACAGTTGGAAACGACTGCTAATACCGCATAATGTATTTTGATGGCATCATCGAAATACCAAAGATTTATCGCTGAAAGATGGGCTCACGTCTGATTAGCTAGTTGGTGAGGTAACGGCTCACCAAGGCTGCGATCAGTAGCCGGACTGAGAGGTCGAACGGCCACATTGGGACTGAGATACGGCCCAGACTCCTACGGGAGGCAGCAGTGGGGAATATTGGGCAATGGGCGAAAGCCTGACCCAGCAACGCCGCGTGAAGGAAGAAGGCTTTCGGGTTGTAAACTTCTTTTGGCAGGGACGAAAAAAATGACGGTACCTGCAGAATAAGCACCGGCTAACTACGTGCCAGCAGCCGCGGTAATACGTAGGGTGCAAGCGTTATCCGGATTTACTGGGTGTAAAGGGAGCGTAGGCGGGAATGCAAGTCAGATGTGAAATCTGGGGGCTCAACCCCCAAACTGCATTTGAAACTGCGTTTCTTGAGTGGTGGAGAGGCAAGTGGAATTCCTAGTGTAGCGGTGAAATGCGTAGATATTAGGAGGAACACCAGTGGCGAAGGCGACTTGCTGGACACTAACTGACGCTGAGGCTCGAAAGCGTGGGGAGCAAACAGGATTAGATACCCTGGTAGTCCACGCTGTAAACGATGAATACTAGGTGTGGGGGGGCTGACCCTCTCCGTGCCGCAGTTAACACAATAAGTATTCCACCTGGGGAGTACGATCGCAAGATTGAAACTCAAAGGAATTGACGGGGGCCCGCACAAGCAGTGGATTATGTGGTTTAATTCGAAGCAACGCGAAGAACCTTACCAGGGTTTGACATCCAACTAACGAAGCAGAGATGCATTAGGTGCCCTTCGGGGAAAGTTGAGACAGGTGGTGCATGGTTGTCGTCAGCTCGTGTCGTGAGATGTTGGGTTAAGTCCCGCAACGAGCGCAACCCTTATTGCTAGTTGCTACGCAAGAGCACTCTAGCGAGACTGCCGTTGACAAAACGGAGGAAGGTGGGGACGACGTCAAATCATCATGCCCCTTATATCCTGGGCTACACACGTAATACAATGGCATTTAACAGAGGGAAGCAATACCGCGAGGTGGAGCAAATCCCTAAAAGGTGTCTCAGTTCGGATTGCAGGCTGCAACTCGCCTGCATGAAGTCGGAATTGCTAGTAATCGCGGATCAGCATGCCGCGGTGAATACGTTCCCGGGCCTTGTACACACCGCCCGTCACACCATGAGAGCCGGGAACACCCGAAGTCCGTAGTCTAACCGCAAGGAGGACGCGGCCGAAGGTGGGTTTGGTAATTGGGGTGAAGTCGTAACAAGGTAGCCGTATCGGAAGGTGCGGCTGGATCACCTCCTTTCTAAGGAGACCTCGCAGATAGACTGGCAAATTTGGTCAGTCACCAAAATGTCTGCGTAACATTCCTAGGTCAGACCTTGAATTTCTCCATACATTGTTTAATTTAGAGGGTACACTTCGGTGTATCTTTTTGGTTTGGGCCCATAGCTCAGCTGGCTAGAGCGTACGACTGATAATCGTAAGGTCGGTGGTTCGAGCCCACTTGGGCCCACCAACTCTTATTTATATGGGGGTATAGCTCAGCTGGTAGAGCACCTGCTTTGCAAGCAGGGGGTCAACGGTTCGATTCCGTTTATCTCCACCACTCCGCTTTAGCGGAGACAATACTTGATAACTCGAGTATTTTTTTCGGTCTAGGACCGAAACCCTGCACCTTGAAAACTGAACAATGTAATGTGATAACAAAAAAGCAAGGCAACAGAGAGGATAACTGTTGACTGAAAGGTCAATGGTTGTTTTAAAGAATCCGGCAATAGTTGGATTCGAAATAAAGCAAGATGAAAATTGTGGAACTAAAAATGGGTAAAACCAATACAATTTCAAAAAACTTAAACTTCTGTGAGCCTGCATAATTCGTAACTTAAAGAACTAATTCAAGAAATTGGATTATTCTAATAGGTCAAGCTAAAAAGAGCGCAAGGGGAATGCCTTGGCATCAGGAGCCGAAGAAGGACGCGACAAGCTGCGATAAGCCACGGGGAGCTGCACATAAGCATAGATCCGTGGATTTCCGAATGGGGAAACCCGGCAGAGCAATACTCTGTCAACGTGCTATGAATAAAATAGTAGTACGTAGGGAACCGTCTGAACTGAAACATCTAAGTAGGACGAGGAAAAGACATCAACAGAGATTCCGCAAGTAGTGGCGAGCGAACGCGGAGGAGGCCAAACCGAGAGTCAGCAATGATTTTCGGGGTTAGGACCCACATAACGGGACAATAGTTTAGCCGAACGGCATGGGAAGGCCGTCCACAGAGGGTGAGAGACCCGTAGGCGAAAGGCGATTTGTTTTAGTGGGTATCCAGAGTACCGCCGGACACGTGAAACCCGGTGGGAATGTGGGGGGACCACCCTCCAAGCCTAAATACTACCTGATGACCGATAGAGGAGCAGTACCGTGAGGGAAAGGTGAAAAGAACCCCGGAAGGGGAGTGAAATAGTACCTGAAACCTTGTGCTTACAAGCAGAGAGAGCCCGTTAAGGGGTGATCTCGTACCTTTTGTAGAATGGTCCGGCGAGTTATAGTAACTGGCAAGCTTAAGCTATTCAGTAGCGGAGGCGTAGGGAAACCGAGTGTTAATAGCGCGTATGAAGTCAGTTGCCATAGACCTGAAACCGGGTGACCTATCCATGAGCAGGTTGAAGTTACCGTAAAAGGTAATGGAGGACCGAACCCACGTTCGTTGCAATGACCGGGGATGACTTGTGGATAGCGGAGAAATTCCAATCGAACTCGGAGATAGCTGGTTCTCCCCGAAATAGCTTTAGGGCTAGCGTTACATTAGATTACCGGAGGTAGAGCACTGAATTGGCTAGGGGGCGATGAGCTTACTGAACCTTATCAAACTTCGAATGCCGGATAATTGATGTGTAGCAGTCAGACAGTGTGAGATAAGTTTCATTGTCAAAAGGGAAACAGCCCAGACCCACAGCTAAGGTCCCAAATATATGCTAAGTGGAAAACGATGTGAATTTGCGAAAACAACCAGGATGTTGGCTTAGAGGCAGCCACTCATTAAAAGAGTGCGTAATAGCTCACTGGTCTAGTGGATTTGCGCGGAAAATTCAACGGGGCTAAGTATATAACCGAAGCTTGGGATATGCACTTTTTAAGTGTGTATGGTAGGGGAGCGTAGTGTACGGGGTGAAGCATGAGTGAAAACACGTGTGGACTGTACGGTAGTGAGAATGCCGGAATAAGTAGCGAGAATTATGTGGGAATCATAATGGCCGAAAATCTAAGGTTTCTTGGGGAAGGTTCGTCCGCCCAAGGTAAGTCGGGAGCTAAGGCGAGGCCGAAAGGCGTAGTCGATGCACATACGGTTGAAATTCCGTAACCACCGAAAGATTTAAACACAGGGACACATAGAGATAGCCGGACCCCGGCGTTGGTTGACCGGGGCGTAAGGGACCGAACATCAGTAGGGAAGTCGGCGATGCTCTGTGGCGAGAAAAGCTGTGCGTATATTTAAGGTGCCCGTACCGCAAACCGACACAGGTAGATGAGGAGAGAATCCTAAGGCCAACGGGAGAAGGGTTGTCAAGGAACTCGGCAAATTAACCCCGTAACTTCGGAATAAGGGGAGCCGGCTAAGGCCGGCCGCAGTGAATAGGCTCAAGCGACTGTTTACCAAAAACACAGGTCTCTGCTAAATCGAAAGATGACGTATAGGGGCTGACGCCTGCCCGGTGCCGGAAGGTTAAGAGGAGAGCTTAGCGCAAGCGAAGGTTTGAATTGAAGCCCCGGTAAACGGCGGCCGTAACTATAACGGTCCTAAGGTAGCGAAATTCCTTGTCAGGTAAGTTCTGACCCGCACGAATGGCGTAACGACTTGAGCGCTGTCTCGACAGCCCGCCCGGCGAAATTGTAGTACCGGTGAAGATGCCGGTTACCCGCAACTAGACGGAAAGACCCCATGGAGCTTTACTGTAGCTTAATACTGAAGATTGGTAATGCATGTATAGGATAGGTGGGAGCCTGTGAAACTTGGCCGTCAGGTCGAGCGGAGGCGTTGTTGGAATACCACCCTTGTATTGCTGGTTTTCTAACCTGCGGCCATGAATCTGGTCGGGGGACACTGTTAGGTGGGCAGTTTGACTGGGGCGGTCGCCTCCAAAAGAGTAACGGAGGCGCTCAAAGGTTGGCTCAGCACGGTTGGAAATCGTGCGTAGAGTGCAAACGCAAAAGCCAACTTGACTGCGAGAGAGACATCTCGAGCAGGTACGAAAGTAGGAGTTAGTGATCCGGCGGTATGCAAGTGGAAGTGCCGTCGCTCAACGGATAAAAGCTACCCTGGGGATAACAGGCTGATCTCCCCCAAGCGTCCACAGCGACGGGGAGGTTTGGCACCTCGATGTCGGCTCGTCACATCCTGGGGCTGTATTCGGTCCCAAGGGTTCGGCTGTTCGCCGATTAAAGTGGCACGCGAGCTGGGTTCAGAACGTCGTGAGACAGTTCGGTCCCTATCTGTTGCGGGCGTAGGAGATTTGAAGGGAGCTGTCCTTAGTACGAGAGGACCGGGATGGACATACCTCTGGTGCACCAGTTGTCGTGCCAACGGCATAGCTGGGTAGCTAAGTATGGACAAGATAAACGCTGAAAGCATCTAAGCGTGAAACTTTCCCTAAGATAAGATCTCCCATCCGAAAGGAGTAAGGGTCGATGTAGACTACATCGTTGATAGGTCAGAGGTGTACGCGCAGTAATGTGTTTAGCTGACTGATACTAATAACCCGAGGGCTTGACCTACAAGAAATATGCAGGCAGCCTTGATTAATAGCAACACAATACATTGTTCAGTTTTGAGGGTGCAGAGCGTCGCTCACTCCCTGCCGGTTTTGGTTTCAGCCTTTGGCGAAAAGCCTTCACCTTCGGGAGCCGCTCCTTTTCGAACAAAACCCGCTTCGTTGGGCTTTCGTTCGAGAAAACGAGGACGACGATATGCCCCACCCTGTGGGGAAGCGAGACAAAGCGGAGTCCGCGACGACGACGGCCCGTTGGTCAAGTGGTCAAGACGGAGGCCTCTCACGCCTC
>Ga0209125_1000644_pt1 | contig 41964 bp, 57 predicted proteins | sample BarGraIncub1131A_FD_184503 | JGI IMG/M metagenome (GOLD analysis project Ga0209125, IMG submission 184503) | Arctic peat soil microbial communities from Barrow, Alaska - Barrow Graham LP Incubations 11-31A (SPAdes) (version 2) | ecosystem: Environmental > Terrestrial > Soil > Wetlands > Peat... | reverse complement strand
ACCGGTGACGACGGCGATGTCCTCGAGCATGCGCTTGCGGCGGTCACCGAAGCCCGGCGCCTTGACGGCGACGGAGGTGAAGGTGCCGCGCAGCTTGTTGACCACGAGGGTGGACAGCGCCTCGCCGTCGACGTCCTCGGCGATGATGAGCAGCTGCTTGCCGGCCTGCATGACCTTCTCGAGGATCGGGAGGAGATCCTGGATCGAGGAGATCTTCTGGTTGGCGATGAGGATCAGGGGCTCGCTCAGGACGGCTTCCATGCGGTCGGAGTCCGTGATCATGTACATGGAGACGTAGCCCTTGTCGAACTGCATGCCTTCAACGGTCTCGATGTCGATGCCGAAGGTCTGCGACTCCTCGACGGTGATGACGCCGTCCTTACCGACGACCTTCATCGCCTCGGCGATCTTGCCGCCGATCGTCTCATCGCCGGCAGAGATGGAGCCGACGTTGGCGATCTCGGACTGGTCCTCGATGGCGCGGGCGTCGTCCTTGATCTGGGCGACGACGGCCTCGACGGCCTTTTCGATGCCGCGCTTGATCGCGAGCGGGTTGGCGCCGGCCGCGACGTTGCGCAGGCCCTCGCGCACGATGACCTGGGCCAGCAGCGTGGCGGTGGTGGTACCGTCACCGGCGACGTCGTTGGTCTTGGTGGCGACCTCCTTGACGAGCTGGGCGCCCATGTTCTCGATGGGATCCTCGAGCTCGATCTCACGGGCGATGGTCACGCCGTCGTTGGTGATGGTCGGCGCGCCGAACTTCTTCTCCAGCACGACGTAGCGACCCTTGGGCCCGAGCGTGACCTTGACGGCGTTGGCGAGCTTGTTGACGCCCGCCTCGAGGCCGCGGCGAGCCTCCTCGTCGAACTTGATGTCCTTAGCCATTGAGCGATGTCCCTCCTTCTAGGGGGTAGATCGCGCCCGCACTTCGCGATGCGCGATCGATGATGAACGGGGCGAGTTAGCTGACGACCGCGTAGATGTCGTCGGCGCGCAGGATCAGGTAGTCCTCGCCGTCGACCTTGACCTCGGTGCCGCCGTACTTGCTGTAGATGACGGTATCGCCGACCTTCACGTCGACCGGGATGCGCGTGCCGTCCTCCTTGTACCTACCCTCGCCCACGGCGATGACGGAGCCCTTCTGGGGCTTCTCCTTCGCGGTGTCGGGAATGAAGAGGCCGGACTTGGTCTGCTCCTCGGCCTCGGAGGCCTTGACGACCACCCTGTCGCTCAACGGCTTGAGATTCATGCTCTACCCTCCATCGTTCCTTGCGCGGTCTTCACTGTCCGTACAGCCGGGGCACGCACGTGCGAGACCCCGGGATCGATCCATACGAGTCGATACCCGATGGCGATGAGTGCTAGCACTCGGAGCGCGTGAGTGCCAAAGCGCACCCGCTGATGATAACGATGCCGCCGCGACGGTGCAAGACCGCGCCTTTGGATATGAGCGGCACGCACTCAGGTGTTTGCGCCGCGCCTCAGCCGAGCTTGAGATCCGGGACGGCCTCGGCGCTCAGGCCCAGTGTCTCGCCGCGCCACAGGTGGAGATGCGCCGCCGCCGCGATCATCGCGGCGTTGTCGGTGCACAGATCCATCGGGGGCACACTGACCCGGATCCCGCGCGCCTCCATGGCCGCCGTGAGCGCCCGCCGTAGCGCCGGATTCGCGGCGACGCCTCCCCCGATGAGGAACGTGCGGACACCGCACTCCTCGACCGCGCGCAGCGCCTTTGCGACCTGAACGTCGATGACAGCCGCCTGGAAGGACGCTGCAATGTCGGCCACGCGCAGCTCCCGCCCGGCGCGGCGCTCCGCGGCGATGTGGGTGACCACGGCCGTCTTGAGCCCGGAGAGGGAGAAGTCCAGGTCGGCGCTGCGGATCATGGGTCGCGGGAACGGGATCGCTGCCGGATCGCCCTGCTCGGCCAGCCGGGAGATCGCCGGTCCGCCCGGATAGCCCAGACCGAGCGCCTTAGCGACCTTGTCGAAGGCCTCGCCGGCCGCGTCGTCGATGGTCGAGCCGAGCGTGTGGTACTCGCCCCACTCGGGCACATGGACGAGCGACGTGTGCCCGCCTGAGACGATCAGCGCGACCAGCGGCGGTGCGACATCGGGCTCCGAGAGCACACAAGCGAACAGATGGCCCTCGAGGTGATTGACACCGACCAACGGCAGACCCGTCGCAAAGGCCAGTCCCTTGGCGTACGCGACACCGACCACGAGCGCACCCACAAGACCCGGCCCGTAGGTGACGGCGATCGCCGTGAGATCGGAAAGACCGATACCGGCCTCGCCCAGCGCCTCCTCGACGACCCCGACGATCGCCTCGGTGTGCTTTCGGGATGCGATCTCGGGGACCACGCCACCGAAGCGGCTGTGGAAGTCGATCTGACTCGCGACGACACTGGACAACACCTCACGCCCGCCACGGAGGACCGCGGCGGCGGTCTCGTCGCAGGATGACTCGATCGCCAGGATCAGATCGTCGCGGTCCTCGTCTCCAACCGGCTCATCGATGCGCAGGACACGGAAGTCCGCGAGCGCCGCGCGAGCGCGGACAGCCAAAGTCGACGAGGCAGCGGACATGGTCTCTTCGCCCAGAGGACCGCTCCACAGTACGAGCGCATCCTCGCCGGAGTCGCTGTAGTAGCCATGGCGGCGTCCTTCTTCTACGAAGCCCGCTGCGGCATACAGGGCAAGTGCGGAGGCATTGCTGGGGCGTACCTCGAGCGTAAGACGGTCGATCCCCCGGTGAAGCGCGTCGCCGAGCAGCGCCGAGAGCAACGCCGCACCCAGGCCTGCGCGCCGGGCGTCCGGCCTCACGGCAAGATTCATCACGTGGCCCTCGGGGCCGATCTGCATGAGACCGGTGTAGCCCACGACGCCCCACGGCGAATCGGCCACGAACCACGAGCGGCCGGGCCCCTGACTCAGTTCGTCGAGGAACATCCCGCGGCTCCAGGGAGCAGAGAAACAGGCCCGCTCGACGGCCATGACGGCGTCGAGATCGGAGATATCCATCGGCCGTATGCGCGCCGTCACGGGCGCACCTCCGGTGCCGGACCGGCGACCCCGCTGGCCGGGGCGAGCGTCTCGACACCGACCAGCATCTTCTCGTTGACCTCGGCGTCGGATAGACGCGTGTAGATCGGCAACAGCGCCGCCGCATCGCCGTCGCCCTGCTCCATATGAGAGAGCGTGCGCCATCCGGCCTCGAGCACCGCCTGCCCAGTCGGCAGCCACATGGTCTCGGGAGCGATGGTCGCGGCATCTCCGAGCACCGACAAGAACACGTCGGCGTATTTGTGCAGTCCGTTGCCCGCCAGCACCAGCGGCTCGTCCAGGTCGAGCCACCCCTCGGCGACCTCTGCCGGCGCCGCGACCGAGTGCGACGTCAAACGCGTCACCTCACCGTCGACGCACCGAAACAGCGCCGGGTAGACCTCCCTCCGCATCGCATCCCCCAAGACGCCGACCAGACCGTCACGGCCCGCGAACCGCTCGGCGATCGCATCGAGGGTACCGACCCCGTAGAGCGGTACGCCGAGCCCCTGTGCGATCCCCTTGGCGGTTGCGACGCCGATCCGCACCCCCGTGAACGACCCGGGACCGCGACCGACGATCACCGCGGCGATGTCGCGGACCTCGAGGTCCGCAGAGGCCACGAGGCCCTGGATCGAGGGCACGAGGTGCGTGAGCGAGGCACGTGGCGCATCGAGGTTCACCTCACCGATGAGGTGCACCCCTTCGACCACGAAACGACCGAGCCCCACCGCGATCTCCTCGGTCGAGGTATCGAGCGCAAGGTAGAGGGTCACGATCCCGTCACCGCCCCTGCCGCGCGCCAAGCGTCGGCCCAGCCCCGCGCGAGTCGCCGGGACCGCGGTCCGGTCGCCTTGAGACGCAGCACGCGCCGGGATTCATCGGCGACGTCGATCACGACGTCGAGACGATCAGCCGGGAGCTCCGTGGGGAACCGGTCCGCCCACTCGATCGCCGACACGCCATCCGACTCGAGGGTCTCGTAGAAGTCGATGTCCACGAGTTCCTCGGGCCGCTCGAGCCGGTAGAGGTCGAAGTGATAGAGCCGCGTGTCCCCGGGATGGACGAGCAGTATGTTGAAAGTCGGACTCGGGACATGTCCGACCACTCCGAGCCCTTCGGCCATCCCTTGCACGAGCGCGGTCTTGCCCGCGCCGAGACCACCCGAGAGCGCGATGACGTCGCCGGGATGGGCGGCGCGACCGAGCAGGACTCCGGCCCGATGGGTCGCGAGCGCGTCACCGGTGGTGATGGTCTCCTCATCGCGGTCGATCACCTCGCGCAGGAGCCGGAAGTCGTCCTCGAGCACGCTGCGCTTCGAGGTGTCGTACAAAGCGGCCGCGGGATGGAACACGGGTGCAACGCGTCGGCCGTCCACCTCGAAGACCTTGCCTCGCAGCGATGTGATCGACTCGGTGGTGCGCAGCACGAAGTGGGATGCGAAACGCCCGAGCGTCGCTATGACCGCAGGGTCGATGAACTCGATCTGCCGGGAAAGGAACGGCGCGCAGGTCTCGATCTCCGAAAGCTCAGGGTCACGATTCCCGGGAGGGCGGCATTTCACCATGTTGGCGATGAACACCTCGCTGCGTCGCAAGCCGATGCCCGCGAGCAGCTCGTCGAGCAGCTTGCCGGCGGCGCCCACGAACGGCTCTCCCGCAAGGTCCTCGTTCTTGCCCGGGGCCTCACCGATGAGCATCAACCGCGCATGAGGGTCACCGCTGCCGAACACCAGGCGCGTGCAGGTGGAACCCAGCGGGCAGCGATGGCAGTCACCGATGTGATCGCGGAGCTCCTCGAGGTCGGCGCAGCCGGCGGGGCCCGCTACAGCCACGTGGTGACCTCCTCCAGAGGCCGGCGCAGAGGCCGGCGTGCAGCCTCGGCGGAGTATCCGATCGGCAAGACTGCGATTGGGGTGATCGGTCGAACGACGTCGATGGCCTCTCTGACGGCGTCGTCATCGAAAGCCCCGATCCAGCATGCCGCCAGACCGCGGTCGACCGCCGCCAGCAGGATCATCTGAACCGCCGCGGAGGTGTCCTGTATCGCGTAAAGCGCCTCACCACGATCACCGTAGCGAGCGGAGCAGGGACGCGGGTCGACACAGACCACGATCACCACGGGGGCAGCCGTCGCCCACTTCTGACCCATCGCGGCAGCGAGCCGCTCCCGGGATTCGAGGCTGCGCAGCACCACGAAGCGCCACGGCTGGATGTTGCCCGCGGTCGGGGCCGTGACCGCCACCTCGAGCAGTGCGTTCACGTCTTCATCGGTCACAGCGAGCTTCGTGTTGAAGTGACGAACGCTCCGCCTCTTCGCGACGACCTCGGAAAACTCCATCGACGCCTCCGGATCCGGGCTGGGTCACAGGCGACACGTATGCCGCACCGGGACGGGTACCAACACATTCTAGACGAGGCACGCCCCCAGCCGTCGGCAGGAATCGGGCCGCGAAGGTCGAATGACCGTCAGTGACAAGAGGAGTGTGATCCCACTATGGCGATGAACGGGCAGCGGCCGGACGTCAGCGACGAAGAGATCGGGATGCGGACGTTCCAGTTGCGCAAGGCCCAAGCCGTCGAGCGCGCCACGGAGCGCATGCGGCAGGGGCTCGGCACCGAGTGGGCCAAGTTCTCCAATCCCGAGATCGAAGCACTCGGCTTCGCACTCGGCGAGCTATGGGCATATGTGGCCCACTCCGAGTGGGACAGCCTGCATTTCAGCATGCTGGGAGTCACCGACGCTCGTCGGATCCTCAATTTCGCACGCGAGTTGGTCGCTCACAAGCGCAACAGCGTGGAGGTCCTTCAGGACCTGCATGCGATGATCATCTCGAAGAGCTGAAACGGGAGCGGACCCGTACCACCCGCACCGAGATCCGGAACGATGAATGGCCCGCCACCTTCACGGTGACGGGCCATTCATGTACGACGACATCGAATCGGATCAGGCTGCTCCGAGCGAAGCCTTCTTCTTGGACTCGATCTTCTTCTTGACCTTCTTGAGACGGAACAGGTCCTCGCGCGCGCGCTCGTCGAGCGTCTGGCGAATGTAGGCGACCTGCTCCTTGAGACCCGGGACGGTGATCTGCTCGAGCGCGTTGACCCGGCGGTTCGTCTTCTGGATCTCTTCACCAAGACGCTTCAGGCGCGTCTCGATATCGGCGTACTCGATGATGACGTCCAAGATGTTCTCGAACCTGTCGGCGGTCTCGTCGATCCGGCTCGAAACGCCCGTGATCGAGTAGCCGCGCGTGAACGAGCTACGTACAGGGCTCTTGCCCTTGGTGACGACCGGGACCGATACACCCATGATCTTGGTACCGGTCATGTCGATCGTGACCTCGCCCTTGGTGGCCATCGCCACCGAGCGGACCGACACGTTGCCGTCGACGGATTTCGCCACGGCCAAGGAGTACTGGGCCTCGGACACCGCCTTCTGCAGCGAGCCGGACAGGCGCAGCGTCTCGTCCATGACGGACATGAACTCGATGAGCAGAGCGTCTCGCTTCTGCTTCAGCAGATCCATGCCCTGAACGGCGAGCCCGATCTGCGCTCGTCTTTCAAGGAGTTCTGACCGAGTCGGCCGGACCTCTTCCACGGCTAGATGTCCCCACCCTTCGAGTCCTTTTCGTTCGGGTGGTACTTCGGAATGAACTCACGTACGCGCTTGAGTTCGCCGAGCGGCAGGCCTGCGAGGAGTTCCCACGAGACGGTGAGCGTGTCCTCGATGGAGCGGCCCTCTTGGCCCTGACCGATGATCGTCTTCTCGAAGTCGTCCGCGAACCGCAGGTAGCGGCGGTCGGTATCGGACAGAGCTTCCTCGCCCACGATGGCGACCAAGCGACGGAGGTCGCGGCCCTGCGCGTACGCCGCGTAGAGCTGGTTGGCGACCGCGCGGTGGTCCTCACGCGTCTTGCCCTCGCCGATACCGAGGTTCATCAGGCGGCTCAGGCACGGCAGCACGTCGATCGGCGGATAGACGCCACGACGGTGGAGCTGGCGCGAGAGCACGATCTGACCCTCGGTGATGTATCCGGTGAGGTCGGGGATCGGGTGCGTGATGTCGTCGTCCGGCATCGTCAGGATCGGGAGTTGCGTGACGGAGCCCTTGTTGCCCTTGATGCGGCCGGCGCGCTCGTAGATCATCGAGAGGTCGGTGTACATGTAGCCCGGGTAGCCGCGGCGTCCCGGCACTTCTTCGCGTGCGGTCGAGACCTCGCGAAGCGCCTCGCAGTAGTTGGTCATGTCCGAGAGGACGACGAGGACCTGCATCCCCTTTTCGAACGCCAGGTATTCGGCGACGGTAAGGGCGACCTTCGGGGTGAGCAGACGCTCGACCGTGGGGTCGTCGGCCAGGTTCATGAAGAACACGACGCGCTCGAGCGCTCCGGTGTCCTCGAACTGCTGCATGAAGAACGCAGCCTCGCGATGCGTGATACCCATCGCGCCGAACACGATGGCGAACTCCTCGCCGGAGCCGACGCGCGCCTGGCGGATGATCTGCGCCGCCAGGTCGTTCGCCGGTAGGCCGGATCCCGAGAAGATCGGGAGCTTCTGGCCACGGACGAGGGTGTTCAGGCCGTCGATCGCCGACACGCCGGTCTCGATGAAGTCGGCCGGCTGGTCGCGGCGGTACGGGTTGATCGGCGAACCGGTGATGTCGAGACGCTTCTCCGGGATTACCGGGGCGCCTCCGTCGATCGGCTTGCCGGTGCCGTTGAGGACACGACCGAGCAGCTCGGGCGAGACCTCGACCTTCGCGACCTCTTCGAGGAAGCGAACGGTCGTCTTATCGACGTCGATGCCGCGGGTACCCTCGAAGACCTGGATGACTGCGATGTCACCACTGATCTCGAGGACCTGGCCGGTGCGCGTGCTGTTGTCCGGCATTGCGATGGAGACCATCTCGTTGTACGCAACGCCATGGGCGTTGTGGACGAAGATGAGCGGTCCCGTGACGTACTCGAGGGTCCGGTAGTCGGTCGACAGGAGCGAGCGGCGCGGAGCCACTTCGGCGGTCGGCGTCATCTAGAGCACCTCGATTCCGGCGATGTCTTCTGCGAGTTGAGAGGTGTAGGTCTGCATCTCGGCTATCGCCTCTTCGTGCGGGGTCGTCTTGAACGCCGAGATCTTGTCGCGGATCGGGAGCTCGAGGATCTGCCGCAGCGACACGCCGCGGTTGAGCGCGGCCACCGACGCATCCGAGAACGACAGGATGACCTTCAATATCCAGTACGCCTTGATCGGCGGGCAGTACGCGTCGACGGCGTCGAATGCGAACTGCTGCAAGAAGTCCTCGCGCAGCATGCGCGCGACCTCAAGGATGATCTTCTCCGACTCCGGAAGTGCGTCCGGACCGACCAGCTGAACGATCTCCTGAAGCTCGGTCTCCTTCTGGAGGATGAACATCGCCCTGTCGCGGTAGGTGACCCAGTCGGCAGCGACGTTCTTCTCGTACCATCCGCGGACCTGCCCCAGGAACAGGGTGTAGCTCTTGGTCCAGGAGATGGCCGGGAAGTGGCGGCGGTGGGCCAAGCTGGTGTCGAGGGCCCAGAACGCACCCGTGACACGCAGGGAGTTCTGCGTCATCGGCTCAGACATGTCGCCGCCTGCCGGCGACACCGCGCCGACCATGGTGACGGAACCGATGCGGTCGTCGGCGCCGAGTGTCTCGACGCGGCCGGACCGCTCGTAGAACGATGCAAGACGGGTGGCGAGGTAGGCGGGATAGCCTTCCTCTCCCGGCATCTCTTCGAGTCGGCCGGAGACTTCGCGAAGCGCCTCGCCCCACCGTGAGGTGGAGTCGGCCATCATCGCGACGTCGTAGCCCATGTCGCGGTAGTACTCGGCCAGTGTCGCGCCGACGTAGATGGACGCCTCACGTGCGGCGACCGGCATGTTCGAAGTGTTCGCAACGAGTACGGTACGGTCCATCAGCGGAGCGCCCGTACGCGGGTCGTCCAGCTGGGGGAACTCGGTGAGCACCTCGGTCATCTCGTTGCCGCGCTCGCCGCAACCGATGTAGACGATGATGTCCACGTCGGCCCACTTGGCGAGCGACTGCTGCGTGACCGTCTTACCCGTACCGAAACCGCCCGGGATGATGGCGTTGCCGCCGAGGGCGATCGGGAAGAACGTGTCGAGGATCCGCATACCCGTGGTGAACGGCGTCGTCGGATCCAACTTGCGTATGTAGGGGCGGCCCTCACGGACCGGCCAGCGCTGCGTCATGGTCATCTCGGTGCCGTCCTCGAACTTGGCGACGACGGTGTCGACGTTGTAGTCGCCCGAGGCGATGACCCACGCGAGCTTTCCTGACTTCTTCGGCGAGACCATCACCCTGTGGACGATGGTCTTGCCCTCCTGCACGGTGCCGATGGTGTCGCCACCGACCACGTCTGTGCCGACCTCAGCGACGGCCACGAACGGCCACAGCTTGGTGCGGTCGAGCGCGGACGCGACTGTGCCGCGCAGAATGAAGTCGCCACTCTGCTCGGCGATGACCGGCAGCGGACGCTGGACGCCGTCATAGATCGACGACAGCAGCCCTGGGCCGAGCTCGACGGTCAAAGGCGCCTCGGTCGACTCGACCGGGTCGCCGACCATCAGGCCCGAGGTGTCCTCATAGACCTGGATGGTCGCATGGTGACCTTCGAGCCGGATGACCTCGCCCATCAGACCTTGGGCGCCGACGCGTACGACGTCGTACATCTTGGCGCCGGTCATTCCGGCCGCTACGACGACAGGGCCGGTGATCTTGGAGATGCTTCCTGCGATCATCTATCCTCGCCTCAGTGTGATGTCGAATCCGATCGCCCGACGAATCAGGCGCGACAGGTAGGCCCTGTGGTCCTCGCCAAGATGCAGCGTCTCTTTGATGGGAAGCGAGACCACGATCGGGCGGTAGATCGAGTCGATCTTGTGCTGCAGTCGCTCGTCGACCGCGGCCATCAAGGCCTCGTTGACGGCGATGATGCCGCTCGTGTCGTCGTCGACGAGAGCGGCCAGAGAGCGCCGCGCCTCCTCGGGAGACTCGGCGACGACAACGTCGCACCCGGCGAGGCGAAAGCCGTCCGCGTGCTCCGGGTCTGTCAGGACGACGAGCTTATACAAGGATGAGTTCCTTCCGCATGCGGTCCGAGGGCATGCCGACGGCGGTGCCCTTCACGATGATCCGCAGGTTCGTGATCTCGTTCTGCTTCGCCCACAAGTAGGCGATGGTGATCCCCACGCCGAGCGGATCGCCACGGCCACAGTCGAGCGCCTTGCGCATGACGTAATCCTCAAGCGCGCGCTCGAAAATGGAGAGCGATCCCTCTTCCACATATGTGGCGATGACAGCTTCGAGCTGCCGTGCATAGGGCGTCATCTTGAGCGCATCGAGGACCTCGTCGACGTCCGACAGTCCGGTCATCAACGTGAACAATTCCTCGCTGACGTAAGCCCCTCCGGCCAAGTAGAAGATGCCCGGGTTCACGCCGCCGATGTCGTTCTTGAGCAGACGGAAGATCGTGAGCAGGTTGATCGAGTCGACCTGCAAACCGAGGATGTGTCGCGCAAGCACGGCGTTGGCGCGACGACCCGACAGACGCTTTGCCGCCCACCCTGAGTAGTACCGGTCGAGAGCAAGCTCGAGCGTCGCCAGGTTGCCACCCTCACCATAGGCCGCGAGATTGCCGCGCAACGGCTCGGCATATGGCGATCCCCACGTCACAAGCGTATCGACAACCGCGCGAATGTCCTCAAGATTGGCCAGTACATGCAGCTCCGTCGGAGAGAGAGCGCCGACGGCATAGAGCCCGTCTTCGATCTCCTCAGGCTTCAGGTGCATATGCTTGCCGCGGACGATCGACTTGATGTTGAAGAGGTCCCAGCGTCCGAGCAACGTTCCCACGAGTTCATAGGCCTCGGCATTGAGGAAGCCCATGACCTTCTGGAACGTGCCGACCATGTTCGCCCGGAACGCCTCGTCGACAGCGGCCGGCGTGCGACCGTGAATGATCGCCGTCTCGATGTCGGGCCCGTACTCCGTATCGATAAGCCGCTGGATGATCTTGTTCAGATCGGCGACCGCCATCAGCTCGTCGAAAACGTGAGACGTCAGCAACCGCGAGCGCATCCCGCGCACTCGCGCGTTGCCGTAGCCGTAATCACGGCCCGGGGTCGGAGCCTTGGCGGTCACCTGAGCGCTCATGCGGACAGGACCTCGGCGATCTCGGACTGCCCATGGACACGGAACTTGGCGAGCCGGTCCTCGAGCGTGTTGCGACGGAACATCGAACCGTCGTGCGCGATGACCGTGAGCCCTCCACGAGTCGAAGTGCTGGCGTCCACGCTGCCGGTCAGACCAGACGACTTGAGGAACTCACTCGCAAGCCCCTCATCCGCCGGATCGACGAGCAGCGTGACCTCACCCTCGAGCCCGGCAACGGCCTCGAGAGCGAGCGCACGGAAGAGCCCAGGATAGTCCTTGCTCTCCCTGACCGATCCGAGCAGCCCAAGCGCCTCATCGAACGCAGCAACGATCGCACGCTCCTTGACGCCCGCCACTGCTCGCCGGCCCTCCAGACGTGCGGAGTTCACGGCGCGAGATGAGCGCAGCGTCGCGCTGGCGCGAGCCACTTCCATCTTGTTGGCGCAAATGGACTTGCCCATCTCTTCAGCATCCTCTTTGATGCCACGAGCCTGCTCGCGGGCGGCCTCTATCGCCTCGCGACTTTCCTGCTCGCCCTGCTCTTCGAGTGCTATGAAGATGTCTTCGATTGCCATTCAGGACTCCCTTAGCTTCCGATTCTTGAGAGAGTCCTACTTGACCGGAGTGTTGATCATGATCGCGGAGACGAAGCCCAGCAGAACGATGACTTCCGGCAGTGCCTGGAGCGTGATGACCCAGATGGCGACCTCAGGACGCTCTGCGAGCGTACCAGCGCCGGCGGAACCGATCTTGGCCTGGGCGTATGCTGCGCCCAGCGCGGAGAGGCCCATGGCCAAACCTGCAGCTATAGCCTTGCCGCAAACTTCCTGCCACACCATGACGCGGGTAGAGGCTGCTGCCTCCTGTGCAAACGCGATTGCAGGGAGAGCCAACGCTGTCAGAAATACTCCTGCGGACAGTACCTTCGTGAGCCGCTTGTCCATCATGCCTGCCCTTCACCTCCGGTCTTGCGGAACGGACTGTACTCGGTGTTTCCTGCCTCGAAAAACTTCCCGAAGAACTCGAGGAAGTTGAGACGCAAAGCATGGATCGACGGGCTGAATGCCGACAGCAGGATGTTCAAGCTGTGCAGCACGAGCCCAAGGAAGATGCCGATGATGATCCCGCCGCCGCCGCCCGCGGACATGTCGACCACGATACCGTTGATGGCGGAGGCGAAGATGGCTCCACCAAGGCCGACGGCCATGATTCGAATGTAGCTAGCGATGTGCGTGACGGACTCGAGTGTCTCGACCGCACCCATCACACCGCCGCCGCGGAGGGCGAAGATGAACCCGACGAACGCGATCGCGGCGAACACGAACTGTCCTACGGTCCCGCCCACTCCACCGACGACGCCTCCGAAGACGACTGCGATGCCGACCGCCACGAGCAGCGTAAGGATCCCGCCGCGCATCTGCAGGTGGTGGGCGTTCTTCGTCTTGATGGCCGTGATGACGCCCATGACGAGTCCGAGCAGGATCTGGATCACGCCGACCGCAAGCGCCATGTACATGAACTCCATGTAGAGCGTCTCACGGAAGAACGGCAGCGAGAACGGGAGCTGCAGCGGCCCGATGTGATTGATCACCTTGATGAGGCCGAGTCTCTCCAGCGTGTTGCCGAAGAACTCCCCGTAGAAGAAGCCGAAGACGATGCACATGGTCGCCGCAGGCCCGAGAATCGACGTCGCCACCTGGACTCCGGCGTTGTCCTTCATCTTGCTGCGCAACCAGAGCACCAGGGTCAGGTAGATCAGACCGTAGCCGATGTCACCGACGATCAACCCGAAGAAGATCGGGAAGAACAGGAACAGCGCCCAGGTCGGGTCCATGGTGCCGTACTTCGGGGTGCCATAGACACCAAGGAGGGTCTGGAACGGGGTGACCATCTTGGAGTTCGAGAGTGCGACCGGCGTCTCCGCCATGTCCTTCTCGGTGATCTCCTTGCGGGAGATGATCACGTCCATACCGAAGGCGGCGAGCATCTCCTTCTCGAGCTCGGCAAGATCGGCGGCGGGGATCCAGCCGGTGATGACGAAGGCGTATTCCGTCTGCCCGAACTTCGGTATCATCGCGATCTCATCGATCTTGTCCGCGAGCACGTCACGGATCGTGGCGAGCCGCAGATACCACTTCGCCGACATCGTCTCGAGCTCGAGGCGAACGGCCTTGAGCTGGTCCGGCAGCGTCTTGCGGCGCTCGCGGATGGAGTCGTAGGCCTGGTCGAACGGCAGGCCCTGCATGTCGGATGGGAGACGGATCTGGTTGACGTTCTCCATCGCCAGGAACTTGTGTACCGGCTCGGAGTAGGTGCGGCTGAACACGACGATCGCCGCGGTGGTGTCCTCGTCGACATCGGTCGATACGATGTCGCACTGCTTGTGCGTGATGGTGTCGAGCTCTTCCTTCAACTGCTCGAGCAGGCCCTTGTAGCGGCGCTCGATGAGCAGCGCGACCGAATCGAACGCTCCGGTCGTGACGATCTGCCGCGCGAGCGGCTGGATCTTGTGCAGGATCGGCTCGTAGCGGCCGAGTAGCGAAGCCTCGTTCTCGATCTCGGACTGAGACTGCGCCAGCGACGCGGTGCGCTCCTCGACCTCATCGATGACCCTGACGACCTCATCGCTGAGCTCAGAGGATTCGAGCTTCCACAGCTTCAGGTACTCCTTCTGCCGTGCAACCTCGTTGATCTGGGTCCCGGGAAGCTGCAACGCCTTGATGATCGCGCGGACGCGGATGAGCAGGTCCTCCATGCGCTCGCGCTCGCCAGCCTGGCCGATCGCAACGCCCATCTGTTCGACGGGCATCTCCCCTGAGCCGATCTTCTTTGAGAGATCCTCGATGTGGAGCTTGCCCTGTTCATGCAGCAAGCTCACCGCTTCAAAGAAGCGGTTCTTCGGTCCGATGATCTCGACCCGTGCCATCGGGACGAGCACGACCATCACCCCCTCGGTAGGACCAACCCAACGCGCGGGACGGTCAGACCTCCGTTACGGCCTGCACGATAGCTTGCGCCGCACGCGCGCGACGTCCTGCCAGTGAACCCTCCATGGCGGCGGCCTCAGCGACCGCCTTCTTGTTCAGCGAAGCCGTTTCCTTCTCGGCCTCAGCCAGCGCCGCCGCTTCCGCCTCGCGAGCCAGGCGATCCCCATCAGCCTCAGCCGTCGCGATGATCTCAGCGGCCTTCCGGCGCGCCTCTGCGACGATCTCGTCCGCCTCGCGCTTCGCCTTCATGACCCGCCCGGAGATCTCCATCTCCTTCTCGCGGATCCGGTGGAGCGGCGAACTGCTGTCGTGCTCTACGACGTCCTGGTGGAATCTGATCTCCTCCAGCACCTTGTCGTCGACCACGGCATCTCCTCTCGGTTCGTGAAGACGCGAGCCTATGACACTGGGCCCGCGTCCCGACTTATTACAGGCAATCGAGTGCGACACGAAGGTCGCCACGGGTGAAGTGTTCCACGCGGGAGCGGTGATTCCTGCAAGGTCGTCTCCGAATCAGGAGATGACCGCGTGCGCGCCGATCCGGGCAAGGCGCGCGCCATAGCCGCAGGCGATCTCGTAGTTGATCGTGTCGAGCTGCGCGGCCTGCTCATCGATGGTCAGGATGCGACCGGCCTGCGATCCGACCAACACACATTCGTCCCCGACGCCGACCTCGATCCCACGCGGCAGTTCGAGCATCAGCTGGTCCATGCATATCCGTCCGACCTGCCTGCATTCCACCCCGCCGAGAAGCACCTTCAGGTGGCCGGAGAGTCCCCTACGTACGCCGTCGGCGTATCCGAGCGGGAGCGTCGCGATCAACGTGGGTGAAGCGGCCCGATAGGTCAGGCCATAGGAGACACCCTCCCCCATCGTGATCCGGCGCACCTGGGTCACGCGCGCCTTCACCGCCATCACCGGACGGAGTTCCACGATGTCCCGCGTCGCGTCACACGGGTGCAGCCCGTAGAGCGCGACACCGCAGCGCACCATGTCGAAGTGCGTGCGCGGGTGCAGCACGGTCGCGGGCGAGTTCGCCGCATGGATGATCCCGGGGTCGATGCCACGCGCACGCAGCTCGCGGATCGAAGTCTCGAAACGCTCGACCTGCCGCTCGAAGTCCCAATCACCGGGTACATCTGCGGTGGCGAAATGGGTGAACATACCCGTGAGTCGTACACCGGGCAGGTCCCGGAGCGACTCCGCGAACGAGGCCGCCTCGACCCACTCGACGCCGATCCGGTTCATCCCCGTGTTCACCTTGAGATGGATCGGCGTCGGAGCGGACGAGGATTCCGCGGCGCGGGAAAGCGCGGCCGCGAACTCGAGTGAGTACACCGCGGGCGTCAGATCGTGCCGCACGATGGTGGCGGCCGATGCCGGAGGCGGTTCCGACAGCACATGGATCGGCGCGGCGACACCGGCGCGGCGCAGCTTGACGCCCTCATCCACCGTGGCCACGCCGAGCCGGTCCGCACCGGCCACCAAAGCGGCCCGAGCGACATCGACCGCGCCGTGGCCGTAGCCATCCGCCTTCACTACCGCCATGAACAGGACACCGGGACGCGTCAGCCCCTTGAGAGCCGTCACGTTGTGCGCGACGGCTCCAAGATCGATCTCCGCCCAGGCCCAGCGTCGGTCAGCGACCCCCACGACGGTCAGCCGGCAAGCGAGCGGACGATGTCGGACTTGCTCACGATGCCGATCAGCACGTCGTTCTCGACGACCGGCACGCGGGCGATGTCGCGCTCGATGATGAGTGTCGCGACGTCGGTGACGAGCGCCTCGGGCGACACGGTGATGGGGTCGGCGGTCATGACGTCCTGAACGGTCGCCCCCACGGCCTTGCGCAGGGCGGATTCGAACCTGTCCGCGGCACCCGGCGCAAAGATGTATCCGCCGAGCAGACTCAGGTACGTCGGGAAGTGGACCTTCACATCCTGCATGATGAGGTCGCCCTCGGATACGAGGCCCACGAGCGCCCCCTGGTCGTCGAGAACGGGCAGAGCACCCACGCGCTTCTCTGCCATCAGGTGCGCCGCGTCGGTCACGGTCGTGTCCGGAGAAATGGTGACGGGATCCGGGGTCATGATGTCTCGCGCAACAAGCTCGGTCATCGGACGTCCCTCCATAGCGAGTGGGCTCCGCCCTCGATGAGAGGGCGAACTGCCTCGGGAAGATATGCAACCACATCCTCGGCGGTACAACAAACGCTCGTGAGCCGTGCGGCGGCGGCCTCGCCCGCGGCTCCGTGAAGATAGGCCCCCAGCGCCGCGGCCTCGAACGACGCCATACCCTGAGCGAGCAGGGTCCCGATGATGCCGGCCAGCACGTCCCCTGTCCCGAGAGTTGCCAACTCCGGACCGCCGTTGGGGTTGCGCACGGTCCTGCCTCCTGCACTCACCAGCGTCCCGGGACCCTTGAGCAGCGCGGTGGCGGATCCGACCGCCAGAGAGCGGACCGCGGCACCGCGGTCCGCCTCGATCGCTTCCCGGGTCGTGCCCAACAGGCGAGCAGCCTCTCGGGCGTGAGGAGTCAGCACCGTCGGAGCGCATCGATCTTCCACGATCCGCAGATCGTGGCCCAACGCGAACAGCGCATCCGCATCGATGACGAGTGCTACATCGAGGCGTGAGACCAGCTGGCGAACGACGCGCATGCATGACGCGGATCGCCCGAGCCCGGGCCCGATGACCACTGCGTCGACGTGTGTCGACGCCTGCAGGATCTCATCGACAGCGGACTCGGCGAGCGAACCCGACCCGTCCGCGCTGAGCCTCATCTTGATCGGAGCGGTCAGCTTGACCTCGATCACGGGCATCGACGGCTCGGGTACCGCGACCGTCACGTACCCGGCCCCGGACCGAAGTGCCGCAGAGGCAGCCAGACACACGGCGCCCGTCAGTCCGGGAGCGCCACCGACGACAAGGACCCTCCCACGCGTGCCCTTGTGGTCAGAAAGTCCAGGTACCCGCAGCAACCGTGCGTACTCGGGATCCGTCCAGTTCTCGGGTCCTTCTACAACCATGATCGCCTCTCGCATCAGCGCTCCCGCCCGTTCTCACGACGTCGGCGGCTCCAAGTCGTCGAGAAGATTCTTGGCGTCCCGGAACACCGCTGCGTGCCGACGGGCCGCGTCTCGCGCCACGTCCGGTTCCGGCTGCCCCTTTATCGCAACGGCGGACGCAACCGCCGTCGTGTGGGTATACGACAGGGAAAGGTGGAGTTCTCGGACACCGATCTCCTCGGCCACCTCGGCGGCCCTTCCACTGAGACGCGGAACGGGACGCCCCCCCGCGTCGCGCAGGACCTCGACGTCACTGAACTTCATCCCCGCGAAACCGGTTCCCAGCGCCTTGAGCACCGCCTCTTTGGCGGCGAAACGCAAGGCGTAGTGGATTTCCGGGCGGTTCCGCTTGTCGCAGTACGCCCGCTCCTCCGCCGAGAACAAGCGTTCCTTCATCCGCGGATGACGCGCGAGTGCGGTCGCCATCCGGTCGATCTCGACGATGTCGACGCCCAGTCCGGTGATCATCTACTCCACCGTCACGGACTTGGCGAGGTTGCGCGGCTGATCGACGTCGCAGCCCCTGAGCTTGGCGATGTAGTACGCCAGCAACTGCAGCGGCACCACCGCGGGTATCGCGGAGAGCGCCTCGCTCGTCCGCGGGATGTGGAGGACGTGTTCCGCGTGACGGGCGATCTCCTCGTCACCGGCGGTAGCGACCACGATCACCTCGGCGCCGCGCGCACGGACTTCCTGGATGTTGCTGACGACCTTCTCGTACGTGTGTCCCTGGGTAGCGACCGCGACGACGGGGACCTGCGGGGTGATGAGCGCGATGGGGCCGTGCTTCATCTCACCGGACGGATACGCCTCCGCGTGGATGTAGCTGATCTCCTTGAGCTTGAGTGCACCCTCCATGGCCACAGGGACACCGATCCCCCGGCCGACGAACAGCGACGACGAGACGTCCTTGTACGCGGCGGCGCACTCTTCGAGAGCACGCAGGTCCTGGAGCTCCGCCTCGACCACATCGGGGATCGTGAGCAGTTCCTCCCACAGCGCGCGCACGCGATCGTCGGTCAGCGCGCCACGCGCCTGAGCGAGCTTGAGCGCAAGGACGGTCAGCGCCGCGATCTGGGCCGTGAAGGTCTTCGTGGCAGCGACGCCGATCTCGGGACCGGCGTGCGTGTAGATCACGCCATCGCTCTCGCGCGTCACGCGCGATCCGACCACGTTGGTGATCGCGATGACCTTCGCGCCACGCTCGCGCGCCTCCCGGACCCCGGCCAGGGTGTCAGCCGTCTCGCCCGACTGCGTGATCGCCACGACCAGGGTATCGTCGCCCACGATGGGATCGCGATACCGGAACTCGCTCGATACGTCGACCTCCACGGGAACGCGCGCCCACCGCTCGATCAGGTTCTTCGCGACGAGACCCGCGTGATACGACGTGCCGCACGCGATTATGTAGACCCTCCCGACACCGGCGACCTGCTCGGGGGTCATCATCAGCTCGGAGAGCTGGATGACACCATCGTCTCCCATGCGGCCCCGCAGCGTCTCCCGCAGCGCCTTGGGCTGCTCGTGGATCTCCTTGAGCATGAAGTCCTCGTAACCGCCCTTCTCTGCGGCGTCGAGGTCCCATTCGACCGTCATCAGCTCGGGGGCGGCCACGACCGCGCCGTCCTCACCGAACACGACGACGGAGTCCGCGGTGACAGCGGCGATCTCGCCGTCGTGCAGGACCAGCACCTCGCGCGTGTGCTCGAGCACGGCAGGGATGTCGCTCGCAACGATGTTCTCATCCTGGCCGAGCCCGATGATCAGGGGCGAATCCCTGCGCGCGGCCACGATGGTGCCGGGCTCGTCACGCAGCACGACGGCCAGGGCATAGCTTCCCTCGAGACGAGCCACCGCGCTGCGTACCGCTTCGACAAGATCGCCTTCCAGGTAACTCTCGATCAGATGGGCGACCGTCTCGGTATCGGTCTCGCTGCGAAGGATGTGCCCATTGGAGGACAGCTCGTCGCGGAGCGATGCGTAGTTCTCGATGATCCCGTTGTGCACGACGGCCACGCGACCGTCGCAGTCGGTATGCGGGTGGGCGTTCTCTTCACTCGGCCGGCCGTGGGTCGCCCATCGGGTGTGGCCGATACCGGTCGAACCGGACAGAGGATGCTCTTTGAGGGCCTCCCGCAGGTTGGCCAGACGTCCTACCCGGCGGACCACCGACAGCTCGCCTGCCTCGATCACCGCGACGCCCGACGAGTCATAGCCCCGATACTCCAGACGGGCCAACCCGCCCAACAGGATGTCGGTCGCGTGACGCGGCCCGACGTATCCGACGATTCCGCACATATGTGTGACCTCCCGGTCGATAGCTTCGTTTCAGAAGAGACGACACCTGCGACCCGAACGGCGATGATCGCCCGCCCGCATCGTGGCGCGTGCACTGCGCACAAGGATCCTTGGGCCCGCAGCCGTTTTGTCCCCGCGGTCACCCACGGGTTTTGTCGGTGCGGTAACGACATCGGGATGAGATGCCGGGGAGCCATCCGCCGAATCTTTCGATGAGCTCCCGCCTCGTCGACTGCTTACAGACGCATGCAGTCCCGGCGCTTGAGTCCGTGCTCCGTACGGTCACGATCCGCAGGCGGCCCCCTTCCTCACCACATCACCTCTTACTGTGGTGTCCAAGGAGAATCGTAGCACCCGGGCCGCACCATGGTCGGTCACGGTTCGTTGACGGACCCGGGGCCCCGGGTCAGCCAAGCTCCCGCTCGACCACCGCGACTAGCCGGTCCACGACAGCGTGCGCGGTCACGGGGTCCGCGGCTTCCACCATCACGCGGACCAAAGGCTCGGTACCACTGGGCCTGACCAGGACCCGGCCGGACAGCCCAAGACCCTCTTCTTCCGCGGCGATGGCCGCCGCGAGCGCCACGCTGGTCGCGACCCGCCCCTTGTCGATCACCGGGACATTGACCAGCACCTGCGGATAGCTCGTCATGACCGCAGCGAGTTCGGAGAGCGGCTTGCCGGTCACGTGCATGACACGAGCGAGCTGGAGGGCGGTCACGAGGCCGTCGCCGGTCGTGGTGTGCTCGAGGAAGATCACGTGGCCCGACTGCTCTCCGCCCAGCACCGCGCCCATCGCGCGCATCTGGTCGAGTACGTAACGGTCTCCGACCCTCGTCTTGACGACGCGGACACCCAGCCCCCGCATCGCGACCTCGAAGCCGAGGTTGGTCATCACGGTACCGACCACCGTGTCGTAGGGCAAACGCGATTCCCGCTTCATCTGCGCCGCACACACCGCGAGGATGTGGTCGCCGTCGACCTCGGCCCCCGTCGCATCCACCGCGAGGACCCGGTCAGCGTCTCCGTCGTGGGCGATGCCCAGGTCGGCGCTCACCTCACGTACAAGGCCCTTCACCGGACCGAGATTGGTCGATCCACACTCCTTGTTGATGTCCGTGCCGTCCCAGTCACAGTTGATGGAGGAGACGACCGCGCCCAATCGCTCGAACGCGATCCGGCTCGTGAGCGAGGCGGCGCCATGACCGCAATCCAAAGCGACCTTCAGCCCATCAAGGCGCTCGGGGACCGTGGCGATCGCGTGGCCGATGTAGCGTTCGACCGCGTCATCGATCGTGCGTGCGACTCCGACTCCCGAGCCCGTAGGGCGTGCGGCGCGCGCATTCGCCGCGACGTGCTCCTCGATCGCACTCTCCAACTCGTCGGGCAACTTGAAACCGTCCCTGCTGAAGAACTTGATCCCGTTGTACTCCGCGGGATTGTGCGAAGCGGAGATGACTACGCCGCCGTCCGCGCCCAGTTCGCGCGCGAGGAACGCCACTGCGGGCGTAGGGATGATCCCGGCCAGCAACGCATCCGAGCCGGCCGAACAGATACCCGCGACCAGCGCGGCCTCGAGCATGTCACCGCTGATGCGGGTGTCCTTCCCCACGACGATCCGACCGCGATCGGAATCGTGGAGGAGCATGCCGGCCGCCTCGCCAAGACGAAAGGCGAGCTCCGGCGTGAGCTCGGAGTTCGCGATACCGCGGACCCCGTCGGTTCCGAAGAGGCGGGACATCGTACTCCCTTGTGGTCATGGGCTTGCGCCCGCGGCACGCGCGGACACCCGGTGAGTTCCCCCGAAGTGATGATACCGCCTGCGCGCGGAGACCCGCCGCTTCGAGATGAAGGCGGCGGGTCTCCGAGAGTGTGCAGTGCGGCAGACTAGCGCTTGCTGAACTGCGGCTTCTTGCGGGCCTTCTTCAGACCGTACTTCTTACGCTCGACCATACGCGGGTCGCGGCGCAGGAGGCCGTTCTTCTTGAGCTCCGCACGGTAGTCGTCGCCGGCTTCGAGCAACGCGCGAGCGATGCCGTGGCGCAGCGCGCCGGCCTGTCCGGAGAGGCCGCCGCCGTGGAGCCTGGCGATGACATCGAACGTGCCGACAGTATCGGTCACCTTGAACGGCGACTCGACCAGCGTCATGAGCACGGCGCGACCGAAGTACGCCGCCGCGTCACGACCGTTCACGGTCACCGTGCCGGTGCCCGGGACGAGACGGACGCGCGCGACCGAGGTCTTGCGGCGACCCGTGCCGAGGTATACAGCCTTTTCAGTCATAGGTGGCTAACCCTCCAGCGTGATCTGACGGGGCTTCTGCGCCTCGTGCTTGTGCTCAGCACCGGCGTAGACCTTCATCTTCATGCCCATGGCGCGTCCGAGCGTGTTCTTGGGGAGCATGCCCTTGACGGCATGCTCGATCACCCGCTCGGGGTGCTTCGCCAACTGGTCGCCGAGCGAGATCTCCTTGAGACCGCCCGGGAACCCGGTGTGGCGGAAGTACTTCTTGTCGGTCATCTTCTTGCCGGTGACCTTGATCTTCGACGCATTGATGACGACGACGAAGTCGCCGACGTCAACGTGCGCCGTGTACTGCGGCTTGCGCTTGCCCTTAAGGATCTGGGCGAGTTCACTCGCGAGCCGGCCGAGCGTCATGTCGGTGGCGTCGACGAGCAGCCATTCGCGCTCGACTTCACCGACCTTGGCGTGATACGTCTTCACTCGTTCTCCTCAACACTGCGCAGATACGCGTATGTGACGTTCCATGAGTTTACGGGGCTCTGCGGAACGAACCCTCACAGTCTGCCACGCGGGTTCCTTAGAGTCAACGCTACAAACGCTACCGGGCGTGTCCATCTTCAGAACGACATCACGTTCACAGCCAGAATTCCTCGGGATAGGTGACATGCCACAAGGTCAGCCCGTGCGGCGGAGCGGTGATGCCCGCAGAACCACGGTGCTCTGCCGTGAGCGCGTCGGCGATCCAATCGGGTTGCCGGCGGCCTCGCCCCACCTCGACCAGCGAGCCGACCATGATCCTGACCATCGAATGCAAAAAGCTGCGCCCGACGATACGGATGACCACGCAATGCTCGCCCAGCACGAGTGCCGGTTGCACGTCGACCAGCTCGATACCGCGCACGGTGGATCTCCCGTCGGCACTTCCCCGAACGCAGAAGGACCGGAAGTCGTGCTCGCCGACCAGATGTGCCGCGCCCTCGCGCACCGCGGTCAGGTCCAACCCGCGCTTCGTCCACCAGGCGCGTCCGCGCAGCGCGAGCGGAGCAGTCGGTCCGGGCACGAGCAGATAGCGATACTCGCGGCAAAGAGCGTCGTGCCGAGCCGAGAAGCCCGGGCGCGCCGAACGGATCCCCGTCACCACGATATCCGGGCCCGCGAGTGCACTCACCGACCGACGCAACGACACCGGGTCGGGATCCCCCGGATCGGCGGTATAGCTGATGACCTGTCCGAGGGCATGGACTCCCGCGTCGGTGCGACCCGCGCCGGTGATCTGCACCTCGCGGCCCGTCGCGATGCTCAGCGCGGACTCGAGCCGGCCCTGCACGGTCTCCAGCCCGGGCTGCCGCGCGAACCCGTGGAACGCGGCGCCGTCATAGGCGACGATCAGCGATGTCACTCCGCGAACGCTCACAACAGCCACCCCACCGCGATCAGGACCATGCTGACGCCGATCATGGTCAGCCAGTCCGAGCGCTTCATGCGTTCCTCGACCAACCGCGTCCGCCCCTCGCTGCCGCGATAGCAGCGTGCCTCCATCGCCGTGGCGAGCGCATCCGCGCGGCGGAACAGCTGGAAGAACAGCGGCACCAGAACGGGCGCGTACGCCCGTGCCCGCGCGAGCGGACCGCCGGTATCGAAAGACGCTCCCCTCGCCTGCTGTGCGGTCATGATGTTCTCGGCCTCTTCCGCTGTCGTCGGGATGAACCGCAGCGCGATCGTCAGCGTCATCGCGAGATCGCCGACCGGGATGCGAAACACTTCAAGCGGCGCGAGGACCCGTTCGATCCCTCCTGCCAGGCGCACCGGACTGGTCGTCAAGGTGAGCAGCGAGGTACCCGTCACCAACAACACGATGCGAACGGCGAAGAACACGCCGGTCCGCAAGCCGGCCCCATCGATCGCGAGAGGTCCCAGTCGGGCCAGCGCATCGACGGGCTGCCACCGCAGCGCGTTCGCCACGACGGTCAGGACCATGATCATGGCCACAGCCCGCAGCCCGCGGGCGACCGCGGATACGGGCACGCGCGAGATCGCGACCGCTGCCACCACGGCGCCGGCAACCACCGCCAGCCCCGCGAACCCTCCGACCGTGAAAAGTGCGACGGTGAAGGCGACCGCTACGCCGATCTTCGCCGCCGAATCCAGGCGGTGAAGCGGCGAATCCCCCACGACGTACTGCCCGATACCGGTGATCCTTCTCACAGCGGACCACCTTCGCAGTCCCCCACCGCACGCGCGAGCATCGCGGCAGCCACGAGGGGATCGAGCGTGAGCGCACCGACGACCGGCAGCCCTCGCTCGCGAGCGAGCATGAGCGTGCGTGGCACTTCGGGTGGCTGCACGGCGCCGGAGCTGCTGAGCCGGTCGAACGCGGCCAGCAGCTCGGTCACATCTCCGGAAAAGGCGCTCCGCCCCTCGCTCAATACCAACACGCGATCGGCATGACCGAGGAAGATCTCGGAGTCGTGCGTCACCACCATCACGCCCGCATCGCGTCGGGCCGCCTCGATGGCCGCGGACACGGCCGCCCGGCCATCGGCGTCGAGCCCCGCCGTCGGTTCGTCCAGCAGCAGATAGCGCGGACGCATCGCGAGCACGCCGGCGAGCGCCGCGCGCCTCGCCTCTCCTCCGGACAGTGACCAGGGTTCGCGCGCACCGAACGAACGGGGGTCGAGCCCGACCGTGCTCAGCGCCGCGTGCGCGTCAGCAAGCGCATCCGAGGACCCACGCCCGAGATTCCGCGGCCCGAAGGCGCAATCCTCCTCCACCGTCAGAGAGAAGAACTGGGACTCGGGACGCTGGAAGACCAGCCCGACGGACCCCCGGACCGCACCGCTGCCGCTCACAGGCCGGCCATCGACCTTCACGGCCCCGGCGACGATCGGCAACAGGCCGGCAGCGGCACGCAGGAGCGTCGTCTTGCCCGAACCCGTCGGGCCGAGTACGACGACAAGCTCTCCGGGCTCCAGGACGAACGAGACGTCCTGCAAGGCGACCGATGCCGCCGAGGTACCCGGCGCGTATGCGCACGAGACGTGAGAGAAGGTCAGCGACACAGGGCGTCCACCACACCCTCCGCGTCCGCCGCGGTGAACGGTACGTCGAGTCCGCACGCTCGCAGCGCCTCGGCGAGGACACCGGCCGGCGAGGGCGCAAGCCCCAGACTCTCCATCATCCCCGGATCGGCGAGCAACTGCTCAGGCGCACCGTCATAGATGACACGTCCGCGCGCTAGGCCGATCACCCGGTCCGAGCGCGCGACTCCTGCGACGTCATGCGACACGACAAGCACTCCGTGTCCCTCGACGCGGGCCAGATGCTCGGTGACCTCGAGCACCGAACGCCTGCCCACGGGGTCGAGCATGGCGGTCGGTTCGTCGAGCACCAAGTAGCGGGGGCGCATCGCCAACGCGCCTGCAACAGCGAGCCGCTGCTTCTGCCCCTCGGAGAGCAAGTGCGGCTCCCGTCGCTGCAGCCCCTCGAGTCCGACCGCCGATAACGCGGCATCCACGCGCTCACGGATCTCCGCACTCGGTACGCCGAGGTTCTCAGGCCCGAAGGCGCAGTCCTCCTCCACGACCGTACCGACGATCTGGTCGTCCGGGTCTTGGAACACCATGCCGACCAGAGAGCGGATGGACCAGATGGTCTCGGGATCGGAAGTATCGAGTCCATCGACCAGGACGCGCCCCGCCGTCGGCGTCAACAGGCCGTCGCAGAGCCTCGCCAGTGTGGACTTTCCCGAGCCGTTGGCGCCGACGATCGCAACGAGCTCCCCCGGGGAGACATGCAGCGACACGCCCTCGAGAGCGAGGGGCGTGTCGCTACGATATCGGAATCCCACAGACTCGAAACTGATCACCAGCGGTCGACCCTTTCCACACAGCGGGAGGGCCCGCGCACGCGCGTGACCCTCCCGAGATGGTACCTAAGCTGACGCGTCGGTCGACGCGCGTCGCTGCTACTCCTCCACGAGCTCCATGATGACCATCGAAGCGTTGTCGCCCTTGCGGGGGCCAAGCTTCAAGATACGGGTGTATCCACCCGGACGCTCCGCATAACGCGGCGCGATGTCATGGATGACGCGGTACGAGACCTCGAGGTCCTGCTTGCCCGTTGCCGGGTTGATGACCTTCTTCTCGCCGCCGAGGGCAGCGATGATCAGGCGCCGGGAGTGCACGTCGCCGCGCTTGCCCCAGGTAATGATCCGGTCCACCAGGCCCCGGACCTCCTTGGCGCGCTTCTCGGTCGTCTTGATGCGCTCGTTCACGAGCAGCGCCAGAGCAAGGCTGCGCAGGATCGCTTTGGTGTGGCTCGCATCGCTGCCGAGAGCGCGGCCCTTCTTCAGGTGTCGCATGTGATTCTGTGTCTCCCTCTAGCCCTTGAGCCCCAGGCCCATCTGCTGAAGCTTGTCTTTCACTTCTTCGATGGACTTGGCGCCGAAGTTACGGATGTTGAGAAGATCGGCCTCGGTGCACTCTGCCAGCTGGCCGATGGTGTTGACACCCTGGCGCTTCAGGCAGTTGAACGAACGTACGGTGAGATCGAGGTCCTCGATGGGCGTGTCGAGCGGACCAACGCCATCTGCGGGCTTGTCGACGAAGGTGACGTCGAGATCGACGTCGCTCTGCGCCTCAAACAGCATCATATGGTCGTTGATGATCTTCGCGGACTTGGCGACCGCTTCTGCCGGATCGACGGCCCCGTTGGTCTCGACCTCGACGATGAGCTTGTCGTAGTCGGTCCGCTGTCCGACGCGCGTGTTCTCCACGACGTAGGTGCAGCGGCAGACCGGGCTGAACAACGAGTCGACCGTGATGACGCCCAGCGGGTCGTCACTACGCTTGTTGCGATCGGCCGACACGTAGCCTCGCCCGACCTCGATACGCAGAGACATCTCGAGCTTCGCACCCGTGTCGAGGGTCACGATGACCGCCTCAGGGTTGACCAGCTCGAACTCGGACGGCACGACGAGGTCGGCGCCCGTGACGATCTTGGGACCCGTGACCGACAACGTCGCAACCGCGTCGTCACCGATACCGGTCGAGCGGAACACCAACTGCTTGACGTTCAGCACGACGTCCGTGACGTCCTCGCGGACACCCGGGATCGCGGTGAACTCATGCTGGACACCCTCGATGCGGATCGACGTAGCTGCGGCGCCCTGGAGCGACGAGAGAAGCACGCGACGCATGCAGTTGCCCAGGGTGTAGCCGAAACCGCGCTCGAGCGGCTCCACGACATAGCGAGCAGTACGCGTGTCGATCGGCACGACCGAGACATACGGCTTCATGAACTCTGTCATCTACCTAGCCTCCTTGGCGGGATACCGAACAACACCGGTTACTTGGAGTAGAGCTCGACGATGAGCTGCTCGCGAACCGGCAGGTCGATCTGGTCACGGGTCGGAAGCGCGAGGACCTTGCCCTGAAGCTTCTCGGCATCGACCTGAAGCCACGCGGGGACCTCGATGCGGGCCGACGAGATGATCGCCGCCTTGACCACGCTCAGTTCGCGGGCCTTCGGAGCCACCTCGACCGTATCGCCGGGACGCAGACGGTACGACGGGATGTTGACCTTCTTGCCGTTGACGAAGATGTGGTTGTGGCGAACAGTCTGACGGGCCTCGTCGCGCGATGCGGCGAACCCAAGACGGTAGACCACGTTGTCGAGACGCGTCTCGAGCAGTCGGAGAAGGTTCTCGCCGGACTTGCCCTGCTGACGGCTCGCGATCGTGTAGTACGTACGGAACTGCTTCTCGAGCACTCCGTAGGAACGCTTGGCCTTCTGCTTCTCGCGCAGCTGGACCCGGTACTCGCTATCGCGCGGGCGCTTCTTGCCGGCCTGGCCAGGCGGGAACGGGCGTCGCTCGACGCCGCACTTATCGCTGTAGCAGCGATCACCCTTCAGGAACAGCTTGATGCCCTCACGACGGCAGAGGCGACAGTCAGCGCCTGTGTAACGTGCCATCTTTCGAATCCTCCTAGTGGAAGAGCTAAACGCGGCGGCGCTTGCGCGGCCGGCAGCCGTTGTGCGGTACGGGAGTGCAGTCCTGGATGCTGGCGATCTCAAGGCCGGTGGCCTGGAGAGACCGGATCGCCGTTTCGCGACCCGAACCGGGACCCTTCACAAATACGGATACCTTGCGCATGCCGTGCTCCATCGCGTCCTTCGCGCACTGCTCAGCAGCAAGCTGAGCGGCGAACGGGGTCGACTTACGGGAGCCCTTGAACCCCACCTGGCCGGCGCTGCGCCACGTGACGACGTTGCCGGCGGGGTCAGTGATGCTGATGATCGTGTTGTTGAACGTGCTCTTGATGTGCGCCTGACCCACAGCGATGTTCTTACGCTCGCTGCGCTTGATGCGGGTCTTGACGGCCTTCTTCTTAGGGGCAGCTGCCATGGCTACTTACCCACCTTCTTCTTTGCGCCGATCTGGCGACGCGGACCCTTACGGGTGCGCGCGTTCGTGTGGGTGCGCTGGCCGCGAACGGGCAGCCCCTTGCGGTGACGCAGGCCGCGATAGCAGCCGATCTCCATGAGACGCTTGATGTTCTGGCTGACCTCACGACGCAGGTCACCTTCGACCTTCGTGTTGCGGTCGATGAACTCACGGAGGCGGACGACTTCCTCCTCGGTGAGGTTACGAACACGCGTGTCGGGATTGATTCCCGTCTCGCGCAGGATCTTCTGGCTGGTCGTGAGACCAACGCCGAAGATGTAGGTGAGGCCGATCTCCACACGCTTCTCGCGAGGAAGGTCGACACCGGATATACGCGCCAACGTGGTTCTCCTCCGGGTTGGGACTAACCCTGCCGCTGCTTATGACGCGGGTTCTCACAAATCACGAGTACCCGTCCATGGCGGCGGATGACCTTGCACTTCTCGCAGATCCTCTTAACAGAGGGTCGTACTTTCATCTGCCGTTCCCTTCAAAAGTCGAACTATCTATGTACACACCCAGCCGCAGGTGTAAGTTGTCGTGCTCACAGCAAACGCCGCCGGGTGTTTCTACTACCTCCCGGTGGCGGTCCGAAACGCGCGTACTACTTGTACCGATATGTGATGCGGCCCCGCGTGAGATCGTAGGGCGAAAGCTCGACGACCACCTTGTCGCCCGGGAGGATCCGGATGTAGTGCATCCTCATCTTGCCGGAAATATGGGCCAGTACCTTGTGACCGTTCTCCAGCTCGACACGGAACATCGCGTTGGGGAGAGGCTCCGATACGGTGCCTTCCATCTCTATGGCGTCGCCGTTCTTGACCAAACGAAAGCTCCTTCTACAGGCGGGTCGTGAAGCCGCAAACGGGAAGTATATCAACACACACCTGCATCGTCCAGTTCCGAGTCACTCCACGGTCAGGATCATCGGACCGTCATCAGTCACCGCAACGGTATGCTCGAAGTGTGCAGACAGGGATCCGTCTGCAGTGACGACGGTCCATCCGTCATCGAGCGACCTGACTTCGACGCCACCGGCGTTCACCATCGGCTCGATCGCGAGGACCATACCCGCGAGCAACACCGGGCCCTTCCCTGCCGTACCGTAGTTCGGCACCTGGGGATCCTCGTGCATCGCCTGACCGATCCCGTGCCCGACGTATTCGCGAACGACCGAGAAGCCGGCGCCTTCGGCGACCGCCTGCACCGCGGAGCCCAGGTCGCCCAAGCGCATCCCCGGCCGGCAGCAGGCGATGCCCGCTTCAAGACTCTCACGGGTGGCGGTCAGGAGCCGCGACACCTCAGGGGAGATCTTCCCGACGGCGAAGGTACGCGCCGAGTCACCGAAGTATCCGTCTATGACGGCTCCGACATCGATGGAGATGATGTCGCCCTCGGCGAGCTTACGCCGCCCCGGTATCCCGTGGACGACCTCCCGGTTCAGCGATGCACAGATCGTCGCCGGATACCCGTGGTAACCCTTGAACGCCGCGCGGGCACCTGCACTGCGGATGACCTCGACCGCCACTGCGTCAAGCTCCGCCGTCGTCACGCCCGGCGCGACAGCATCGCCGACCGCACGCAAGGCACGAGCGGTGATCCGTCCGGCTTCGCGCATTATGGCCAGCTCCGAGGTGGAGCGAACAGCGATCATGGCGCGCTCTATCCGAGCTCGTGTAGGAGAGCGGAAACGTCCGCATAGACTTCGTCGACACCGCGGCTGCCGTCGATCGGCCGCAGCAGGCCCTTCTCACGGTAATACTCGATCAGGGGCTGCGTGTTGCGCTCGTAGACCGCAAGGCGGTTCGTGACCGTATCGACCGAGTCATCCACGCGCTGGTAGACCTCGCCGTTGCACGAATCGCAAACATCCGCCGAAGACGGCATGTCGCCCATGACGTTATAGATGCGTCCACACGCCCGGCACTGACGACGGGAGGTGAGCCGCGCCACGAGCGCATCGGTGGGGACATCGACGAGCACGACCGCATCGAGCGCGCGGCCCATCGCCGCGAGCGCGCCGGTCAAGGCATCGGCCTGCGGCGCCGTGCGGGGAAAGCCATCGAGGATGAATCCTCGCGCGCAGTCCGGCTGGGACAGCCGCTCCTTCACGATGCCGATCGTGACCTCATCGGGAACCAGGTCGCCGGCATCCATGTAGCGCTTTGCCTCGAGCCCGAGGGGGGTGCCGTCGGCAACGGCCTTACGGAAGATGTCGCCTGTTGAGATGTGCGGAAGACTGAACTCCTCCACGATCCTTGCAGCCTGGGTCCCCTTGCCTGCTCCGGGCGCTCCAAGAAGCACGATGTTCATCCCGGCCCCCTTCCTTGTCATTGCGCGTATGTCACACCGGGCGGGACCCGGCTTTACCGAGCCCCGCCCCGCGGTGATACCGATGCACCAAGCCTCTACTTGAAGAAGCCGTCGTAGTGCCGCATCTTCAGCTGGCTCTCCAGCTGGGTCATGGTCTCGAGAGCGACGCCGACCATGATCAGGATCGAGGTACCGCCGAACATCTGGAGCAGAGGCATGCTCTCGCCCGACTGCTGGAACAAGATGGTCGGTACCGTCGCGATGACCGCCAGGAACAGTGCGCCCGGAAGCGTGATCCGGTTCAGCACGTTCTCGATATGCTGCGACGTCGCCTTACCCGGACGAACGCCCGGGATGAAGCCACCCTGCTTGCGCAGGTTGTCGGCCAAATCGATCGGGTTGAAGATCAGCGCCGTGTAGAAGTACGAGAAGAACACGATGAGCAGGCCCATCAGCGCCCAGTTCAGCGGGCCCTTGGCCATCGCATTGGCGAAACTCTTGAGCCATGCGACGTTGGACAGACTCGCAAGTACCACCGGGAAGTTGAGCACCGAGCTTGCGAAGATGATCGGCACCACATTAGCCGCGTTGAGCTTCAGCGGGATGTAGGTGCCGACGCCGCCGAAGACCTTGCGCCCAACGACGCGCTTCGCGTACTGGACCGGGATCCGACGCTGTGCGCGCTCCATGGTGACGATCGCCAGGATGATGCCGAACGCCGCCACGATGATGGCGACCGCCCAGTACCACTTGTTAAGGCTGAAGGCTTGGATCAGCGTCTGAGGGAAGCGGGCGACGATACTCGCGAAGATGAGTAGTGACATTCCGTTGCCGATACCCCTCTGGGTGATGAGCTCCCCCATCCACATGATGAAGGCGGTGCCCGCAACCAGGCTGGTCACGATCAATACCATCGTCAGCGGATTGAATCCTGAGAACGTCGTCGCGACGCCATTCACGGTGATCGGCGTCCCGATGAGCTGGTTCTGGAAGGTCGCCATGAGCGCGATCGACTCGACGAGACCGAGGCCGAGGGTCATGTAGCGCGTGATCTGCGTGATCTTGCGCTGCCCCGTCTCGCCCTCTTTCGACCACGCCTCGAGCTTCGGAATGACAGCCTGCATCAGCTGCATGATGATCGAAGAGGTGATGTAGGGCATGATGCCGAGCGCGAAGACCGCGAAGTTCTGCATCGCGCCGCCGGAGAACAGGTTGAGCAGCCCGAGTGCGGCCGTATTCTGCGTCGCCGTCGTCAGCGCGTCGATCATGCTACGCGTGACGCCGGGTACCGGGATGTGCGAGCCGACCCGGTAGAGCGCGATGATCGCGATGGTGAACAAGATCTTCTTGCGGAGATCCGGTACGCGGAAGGCGTTCGCGAGGGCGTCGAACATGGCTACTCGACCGTCCCGCCGACAGCTTCGATCTTGACGCGCGCCGCAGCAGAGACCTTCTGGACCCTGATAACGAGCTTCTTGGTCAGTTCGCCGTCGCCGAGGACCTTGATGGTCGCGTCGGAGGACTTGACGACGCCCTTGGCCTTAAGGCTTGTGCCGTCGACGATGTCGCCGTCGGCAAAGAGGCCCTCGAGGCGGTCGACGTTGACGACCTCGTACTCGGTGCGCCAGTGGTTGGTGAAGCCGGGGAGCTTCGGAAGACGCATCGCGAGCGGGTTCTGGCCGCCCTCGAAGCCGGGGCCCTTGCCGCCACCGGCGCGCGAGTTCTGTCCGTTGTCGCCGCGACCGGAAGTGCTTCCGTGTCCGCTGCCGTTGCCGCGTCCGACGCGCTTGCGCTTCTTCGTCGACCCGGGGGCCGGCTTGAGATCGTGTATCTGCATTCTCTCGGTTCTCCTTCTTGATTGCGCCATCGGACGCGATCACTCGCCCCGATCGCCGGCCGCTCGCCGCCGGCAGACTGGATATGACCGCGCGGGCCCGCATCGCTGCGTCCCGCGCCGTCCCCGAAAGGGACCTTCTAGATCTCCTCGACCTTGACCAGGTGCTTGACCTTGAAGATCATCCCGCGGATGACCGCGCTATCGGCCTGCTCCACGGACATATGCATCCGGTTGATCCCCAGTGCGCGGACGGTCGCTCGCTGATCGCGGGCCAGCCCGATGCCGCTGCGGATCTGGGTGATCCGGAGAGTCTTGGCAGTTTCCTTCGCCATGGCTCCTACTCCTCCCAACCGTAGATCTGACCGATGGTCTTGCCGCGGCGCTGCGCGATCTGCTGTGCGCTCGCAAGCGACTGCAGACCAGCAGCAGCGGCCTTGACCATGTTCAGTGCGTTGTCGGAGCCAAGCGACTTCGACAGCACGTCGGTGATGCCGGCGAGCTCAAGCAGCGCGCGGACGGGGCCGCCCGCGATGATCCCGCAACCGGGAGCCGCCGGCTTGAGCAGAACACGTCCGGCGCCGAAGCGTCCGAGCACCGCATGCGGGATGGTGCCATCCACGATGGGGAACTTGAACATGTTCTTCTTCGCGTCCTCGACGCCCTTCTTGATGGCGACCGGGACCTCGGCGGACTTGCCCATGCCGATGCCCACGTTGCCGTTACCGTCTCCGACGACCACAAGCGCGGTCAGCGAGAAGCGACGACCACCCTTGACGACCTTCGACACACGGTTGATGTAGACGACCTTTTCCTGCAGCTCCGAGACCGGAGCGATATTACGCGCCATTTCGAGATCGTCCTTTCTAGAACGTGAGCCCGGCCTCGCGGGCGCCGTCGGCCAGGGCCTTGACGCGACCGTGATACAGGCGGCCGCCGCGATCGAATACGACCTCGGTGACGCCCTTGTCCATGGCCCGCTTGCCGACGACAACGCCGACGGCAGCGGCTGCGGCTACGTTGCCGCCGTTCGTGATAGCGGTCTTGACCTCGGCATCCAGAGTGGAAGCTGCGGCAATGGTGATGCCGTTCACGTCATCGATGATCTGTGCGTAGATCTGTGCGTTGCTGCGCGTCACTCGCAGGCGCGGACGAGCGGCGGTCCCAGTGACCTTGCCGCGTACCCGGCGCTGACGGCGAGCGAGCTTGAACGCCTTTGCCTTCAGGTTGTCCATGTGCTCTTCAGCCCTTCTACTTCGCCGTCTTGCCGAGCTTGCGACGAACGTGCTCGCCTTCGTACCGGACACCCTTGCCCTTGTAGGGCTCGGGCTTGCGCCACTTGCGGATCTCAGCGGCGACCTGACCGACGCGCTGCTTGTCGATCCCACGCACCGTGATCCTGGTCGGCGCCGGCACCTCGAACGTGATGCCGTCCGGTGCCTTCACCAGGACAGGGTGGCTGAAGCCGAGCGCGAGCTGGATGTCCGAGCCCTTGAGCTCGGCGCGGTAGCCCACGCCCACGATCTCGAGGTTCTTGTGGAACCCCTCAGACACGCCGACGACCATGTTGGACAGCAGCGTGCGGGTAAGCCCGTGCAGCGAGCGATGGTGCCGCTCGTCGCTCGGACGGCTGACCGACAGGACGCCCTCTTCGAGCGCCACGGTCATGTCCTCGTTGAACGTCTGCACCAAAGACCCCTTGGGGCCCGTGACGGTGACGGTCGATCCTTCGATCTTGACCTCGACCCCGGACGGAACCGGGATGGGCTGCTTGCCGATTCGAGACACGGCGATAGCTCCTTTCCTTGTTCTGCCCGTCTACCAGACGTAGGCGATGACTTCGCCGCCGACGGCGGCCTTCTTTGCCTGCTTGTCGGTCATGACGCCGGATGACGTCGAGATGACCGCGATACCGAGACCGCCGAGAACGCGGGGCAGCTCGTCCTTCTTGGCGTACACACGCAGGCCCGGCTTGGAGATGCGCCGGATACCGGTGATGACACGCTCGCGCTTGGGTCCGTACTTCAGGTTCAGCGTCAGCGTCGCCTGCACGTCACCCGGAACAACCTCGTAGTCCGAGACGTAGCCCTCTTCCTTGAGGATGCGGGCGATCTCGACGAGCTTCTTCGACGACGGCATGGACACCGAGCTCTGGAACGCGTTGTTCGCGTTCCGGATCCGGGTCAGCATGTCGGCGATCGGGTCGGTCATGCTCATGTTGGATACCTCCTATGGTCCTGTCGAACTACCGGCGAGAGAGTGGTCCGCGCATACCCGTGGAATGCGCGCCTTCCCGCTCACCCGGCCGCCTCGGTCTGCGACCTGCTACCAGCTTGCCTTGCGAACGCCGGGAACCTCGCCCTTGTTGGCCAGTTCGCGCAGGCACACGCGACACAGACCGAACTGACGGTAGAACGCCCTCGGGCGGCCGCAGCGGTTGCAGCGACTCACACTGCGAGAGCTGAACTTCGGCACGCGATTGGCCTTCGCGATCATCGACTTCTTGGCCACTACCACTACCTCCTGGAACGTGGTGCCGCTCATGCGCTCGGCCGAGCGCGCGGCGGGAACCGGGCTCTATTTCTTGAAGGGGAAACCGAAGCCGTCGAGCAGGGCGCGGCATTCCTCATCGGTGTTTGCAGTCGTGACGAACGTGATGTCCATACCGCGGACGCGATCGACCTTGTCGTAGTCGACCTCAGGGAAGATGAGCTGCTCGTCGACACCCATGGAGTAGTTCCCACGTCCGTCGAACGACTCGGGGTTGATGCCGCGGAAGTCGCGGATGCGCGGGAGCGCGGTCGCCAGCAGGCGATCGAGGAACTCCCACATGCGGTCGCCGCGCAGCGTCACCTTCGCGCCGATCGGCATACCCTTGCGCAACTTGAACGATGCGATCGACTTCTTGGCGCGCGTGGTCATCGGCTGCTGGCCGGTGATCGTGCGCAGGTCGCCGATGGCGGCGTCCAGGAGCTTGGTGTCCTGGGTAGCGCCACCCACGCCCATGTTGACGACGATCTTGCTCATGCGCGGCACCTGGTTCACGTTGCCGTACTCGAGCTGCGTCATGAGCTTCGGAACAACCTCGTTCCGGTACTTGTCTTTGAGTCTCGGTGCCACTGTGTCCTCCGGTCCTTCTTGTTCTCGCGGGCGTCAGATTCCTGACCCGACGTCACTTGGCTCACCGCCACATCCAATGCGCGACGGCTGCATGATGCGGTCCTACTTGTCGATGTCCTTGCCGCACTTCTTGCAGACCCGCACGCGAACGCCCGCCTCGCGGCGGCGGCTCACGCGGGAAGGCTGCGAGCAGTTCGGGCAGATCAGCATCACGTTGGACACGTGCATCGTGCCCTCGTGCTGGATGATCCCGCCCTGCGGGTTCTTCTGGCTCGGACGGGTCGCGCGCTTGACCATGTTCGCGCCTTCGACCATCACGCGCTGCTTCTCGGGGAAGGCCTTGAGGACCTTACCCTCCTTGCCGTTGTCCTTGCCGGCGATGATGCGGACCTTGTCGCCGCGCCGGACGTGCATGGAACTGGCCATGTGTACAAGGCCTCCTTAGATGACTTCGGGCGCGAGCGACACGATCTTCATGTAGCGCTTGTCGCGCAGCTCGCGCGCGACAGGCCCGAAGATGCGCGTGCCGCGCGGGTTGCCCTGGTTGTCGATGATCACTGCGGCGTTGTCGTCGAACTTGATGTAGGAGCCGTCAGAGCGACGGACCTCCTTCTTGCAGCGGACGACGACCGCCCTGACAACGTCGCCCTTCTTGACCTGCCCGTTCGGGATGGCTTCCTTCACGGTGACGACGATCACGTCACCCACGCGGGCATAACGACGCTTGGAGCCGCCGAGCACCTTGATGCACAGCACCTGCCGAGCACCTGAGTTGTCCGCGACTTTGAGTCGCGTCTCTGCCTGGATCATGTCTTCCTCCGGTACGAGCCGGGCCATGCACGCACCTGATGTGCGCCAGCGGGCCCAGGGTGAACTACTTGGCCTTCTCCACGATCTCTACGAGCCGCCAGCGCTTCAGCTTCGAGAGCGGACGCGTCTCCATGATCGTGACGACGTCGCCCACTCCACACTCGTTGTTCTCGTCGTGCGCGTGGTACTTCGTGCTGTGGGTCATCATCTTGCCGTAGAGCGGGTGCGGCTTGCGGCTCTCCACCTTGACGACGCACGTCTTGTCGCCGGCGGTCGATACCACGACGCCCTGCCTCGCCTTGCGGCTGTTGCGATCCTCGGTCATTTGAACGTTCCCTTCATCACTCACTAGGACGCCGCAGCCTTGCGGGCCGCTTCGATCTCGCGGGAGCGGACTTCCGTGTGCAGCCGCGCGATGTCACGCTTGACGTCCTTGATCCTGCCCGGGTTGTCGAGCTGGCCGGTGGCCAGCTGGAACCGCAGGTTGAACAACGCGACACGGGCGTCCTTGAGCTTGAGCTCCAGGTCCGACCCGGCCATATCTCTGATCTCGCTTGCCTTCATCTATGACTCACCGCCGCTGTCGGCTCGGGTAACGAACTTGCACTTGATCGGCAGCTTCTGAGCGGCCAGCCGCATCGCTTCCTTTGCGACCTCGTCAGACACTCCTGCGATCTCGAACATGATGCGGCCGGGCTTGACGACCGCCACCCACTTCTCCGGGTTGCCCTTACCGGAACCCATGCGGGTCTCGGCGGGCTTCTGGGTCACGGGCTTGTCCGGGAAGATCGTGATCCATACCTTGCCGCCACGCTTCATGTAGCGGGTCATCGCGACACGAGCGGCCTCGATCTGCCGGTTCGTGATCCACTCGGCCTCGAGTGCCTTGAGGCCGTACTCACCGAAGTTCAGCTCGGTACCACCCTTGGAGGTACCGTGCCAGTTGCTCCCGCGCTGGACCTTGCGGTGCTTGACTCTACGGGGCAGAAGCATCTCTAGCCTCGACCTCCCCCATCACGACGACCGCGACCGCGATCGTCACGCGGCGGACGGGACGGACGAGCATCGGCGGCCTCGTAGAGCGATGCGATGGTCTGGCCGGGCATCAGGTCGCCACGGTAGACCCACACCTTCACGCCGCAGGCGCCGAACGTCGTGCGCGCCGAGGCGGTTCCGTAATCGATCTTGGCGCGCAGCGTGTGCAACGGCACGCGACCCTCGCGGTACCACTCGCGCCTTCCCATCTCGGCGCCACCCAGACGGCCCGAGCACTGGATGCGGATGCCCAGCGCCCCGCCCTTCATGGCGGCGGTCACGGCCTTCTTCATCGCGCGGCGGAAGCCCACACGGGCCTCGAGCTGCTCCGCGATGCCCTGGGCGACGAGGACCGCATCGAGTTCGGCGCGCTTGATCTCGTTGATGTTGACCGAGATGTGGCCGGTGCCGATCTTCTCGAGGTCCTTGCGGAGCGTGTCGACCTCCGTGCCCTTCTTGCCGATCACGATGCCGGGACGCGCGGTGTACAGGGTCACCGTGACCTTGTCACCCGTGCGCTCGATATCGATGCGGGACAGTGCAGCCCGCTTCAGACGCTTGGTCAGGTAGCGACGCAGCTGGATGTCCTCGAACAAGGTCTTGTCGTAGCCCTTGCCCTGGAACCAGCGGGAACGCCACTCCTCGGTGATGCCGAGGCGGGGACCGACGGGATAGACTTTCTGGCCCATGACTTATGCCCCCTCTCGCTGCTTGACGACGATGGTGATGTGGGCCGAACGCTTCAGGATCTTGAACGCGCGACCCATGGCGCGCGGCTGGATCCGCTTCAACGACGGTCCCTGGTTCACGAAGGCCTCGGAGACATACAGCGTCTCCGGGTTCACCTTCAGGTTGTGCTCGGCGTTGGCCACGGCGCTGGCGAGCACCTTGCCCACGATCTCCGCCGCGCCCTTCTCCGTGAAACGGAGGATGGTCGCAGCCTCGCTCGCGGACTTACCGCGAACCAGGTCCACGACGAGGCGCGCTTTGCGCGGGCTGACCCGCACGAACCTCGCGACTGCTCTTGCTTCCATTTAGTTCACAAGACCTTTCGGCTCCTACGCGGCCGACCGCCATATCGCGGCCGTACCGGTGCGATCATCTACAGCCGGCTAGCGCCGGGCCTTCTTCGTATCCGCATGACCCTTGAAGGTGCGGGTCGGAGAGAACTCGCCCAGCTTGTGGCCGACCATCGACTCGGTCACGTAGACCGGGACGTGCTTGCGACCGTCGTGCACCGCGATGGTGTGACCCACCATCTCGGGGAAGATCGTGGAGGCGCGTGACCAGGTCTTGATGACCTTCTTCTCGCCCGCCTCGTTCATCTTCCGGATCCTCGCCAGCAACCTCGGCTGGACGAAGGGCCCTTTCTTCAGGCTTCTGCTCATGTACTACTCCAGTTCCTGCTCGAAAGACTTCGTACCGATCGCTACTTCTTGCGGCGACGGATGATCAGAGCGCTCGAGGCCTTCTTCTTGTTACGCGTGCGGTGCCCCTTGGTCGGGACGCCCCACGGGGTGACCGGGTGACGACCGGCGGACTTGTTCTTGCCCTCGCCGCCGCCGTGCGGGTGATCGACCGGGTTCATGGCCGTTCCGCGGACGGTCGGGCGCTTGCCCAGCCAGCGGTTGCGGCCCGCCTTACCGATCGAGATACCCTCGTGCTCCGCGTTGCCGACGACACCGATCGTCGCGCGGCAGGTCAGCGGGACCATGCGCATCTCCGAGGAAGGCATACGCAGGATCGCGTACTGGCCCTCCTTGGCCATCAGCTGGATCGATGTGCCCGCGGAACGGGCCATCGCCGCTCCCCTGCCCGGCTGCAACTCGACCGCGTGCACGACCGTACCGGTCGGGATGTCGGCCAGAGCGAGGCAGTTGCCCGGCTTGATGTCCGAGCCGGGGCCGGAGGTGACGGTGTCACCGACGGCAAGCTTGCCCGGGCACAGGATGTAGCGCTTCTCGCCGTCCGCGTAGTGGAGCAGCGCGATACGAGCGGAACGGTTCGGGTCGTACTCGATCGTGGCGACCTTCGCCGGCACGCCGTCCTTCTTACGCTTGAAGTCGATCAAGCGGTACTGACGCTTGTGGCCACCGCCCTGGTGGCGCGTGGTGATGCGGCCGTTGTTGTTCCGCCCGCCCGTCTTGTGCAGAGGGGCCAGCAGCGACTTCTCCGGATCCTTACGCGTGATCTCCGCAAAGTCGGAGACCGACTGGAACCGTCGACCCGGTGAGGTCGGCTTGTACTTCTTGAGTGCCATTCCTTCTCCTCTCTCAAGGCCCGATGGCCGGATCCGCTTGGCACTCCCGCCACGTCCTCACGTGACTCGCGGATATCGACGCCGGGCCTAACACGGTGCCGGGCGGCTCCATTCGAAGGCGAATGAAGACCGGCACCGTCGGCCGTCTGGCGGGGTGGCTTACCTGCCGCCCTCGAAGAACTCGATCGTGTCGCCCTGCTTGAGGGTGACGACGGCCTTCTTCCACGTACGGGTCATGCCCTGCGACGCCCTGAGGCGACGCTTCTTGCCGGGGACGTTCATCGTGTTGACGCTCACGACGGTGACGTTGAAGACCGAAGCGATCGCGTCGGCGATCTCCGGCTTCCGTGCGCCCTTGTGAACCTCGAACGTGTAGCGGTTGTGCTCGATCCCGGCGTAGCTCTTCTCCGAGATGATGGGGCGGATGATCAGGCTGCGGGCATCCATGTTATGACAGCACCCCCTCGAGGTACTCGAGCGCCGGCTTCGTGAGGACGAGCGCTGTGTTGTCGACCAGGTCGTGGGTGTTCGACTCGGCGGCCGTGATCACTCGGACCCGCTTGATGTTGCGGAACGACTGGATCGCGGTGATGTCGCCGTTGGGGACGACCACCGTGACGCGGCCCTTGATGCCCAGCGCCGTGATGACCGCGGCTGCGGTCTTCGTGGACGGCTCGGCCATCTCGAGCGAGTCGATCACGTACAGCACGCCCTCGGCGGACTTCGCCGACAGAACGCTGCGCATGGCCAGCTTCACGACCTTGTTCGGCACGCGGAAACCGTAGTTGCGGGGGTGCGGTCCGAAGACAACGCCACCGCCGGTCCACTGCGGCGAGCGGGTCGAACCGGCGCGCGCGCGGCCGGTTCCCTTCTGACGGAACGGCTTGGCGCCGCCGCCGGAGACCAGCCCGCGGGTCTTCGTCTGATGGGTACCGGCGCGACGCGCGGCCAGCTGGCTGCGCACCACGAGGTGTACCGCGTGGATGTTCGGCGAGACGCCGAAGACGGTGGAGGAAAGCTCCGCCGTTCCGACCTTCGCGCCCTTCATGTCCTTCACTTCAACAGTAGCCATCTCTGTATGTCTCCTCGTTTCCTGCCGGCTAGCTCGCGCGAATGACAAGCAGGCCGTTCTTGCCGCCGGGGACAGCGCCCTTGACGACGAGCAGGTTCTGCTCCGCATCGACCTTGATGACTTCCAACTTCTGCACCGTCACGGTATCGACGCCCATGTGACCCGGCATCTTCGTTCCGCGCAGGACGCGGGACGGGCTCGCGCACATTCCGATGGAGCCGGGGGCACGGTGGAAGTGCGAACCGTGGCCGCCGGGGCCGCCCTTGAAGTTGTGACGCTTCATGACGCCGGCGAAACCCTTGCCCTTGCTCGTGCCCATGATGTCGACGCGGGCGCCGACCTCGAAGATGTCGACCGAGATCTTCTGTCCGCGACGGAAGTTCTCGCCCTCTTCGGTGTGCGACTCCACGATGTGCCGCTTGGGCTCGAGGTTCGCCTTGGCGAAGTGGCCTTCGGTGGGCTTGTTGGCCTTGCCCTGCTTCATGTCGCCGAACGCGAGCTGGACGGCGTCGTAGCCGTCCTTCTTCATCGTCTTCACCTGCGAGACGAAGCACGGTCCAGCCTCGATGACCGTCACCGGGATCAGCCTGTCGTCTGCGCTCCAGACCTGGCTCATTCCCAGCTTGCGGCCGAGGATCGTCTTACCCATCGTCTTTGACTCTCTTCCTTCTCGCGCGGTCGTGGGACCTTCTCGTGCCAGACGCGCCCGCTTCATCTCGCGGGTCGCACCCCAGAGGACCGCTCCTCTTGTGTCACGCCCGCGGCACGTTCGCCGCTGGCGTCGGAACCCGGATCTAGAGCTTGATCTCGATGTCGACGCCGGCCGGCAACTCGAGACGCATGAGCGAGTCGACGGTCTTGGCGGTCGGGTCGAGGATGTCGATCAAGCGCTTGTGGATCTTCATCTCGAAGTGCTCGCGACTGTCCTTGTTGACGTGCGGCGAGCGGATGACGCAATAGAGGCTGCGCTGCGTCGGCAGCGGGATCGGCCCCGAAACGCGTGCGCCGGTCCGCTGCGCGGTCTCCACGATCTTCTTCGTGGACTGGTCCACGATCTCGTGGTCGTACGCCTTGAGCCGGATCCGGATCTTCTGCTGGTTCGCCAACTTGGTTCACCCTCCGTGGAGCGGGGACTTCACTGCCAGAGCACGTGCGGTCGAATCGGTGTTACTTGATGACCTTGATGACGCGGCCCGAGCCGACGGTGCGGCCGCCTTCGCGGATGGCGAAGCGCAGGCC
>Ga0209125_1000643_pt1 | contig 41966 bp, 38 predicted proteins | sample BarGraIncub1131A_FD_184503 | JGI IMG/M metagenome (GOLD analysis project Ga0209125, IMG submission 184503) | Arctic peat soil microbial communities from Barrow, Alaska - Barrow Graham LP Incubations 11-31A (SPAdes) (version 2) | ecosystem: Environmental > Terrestrial > Soil > Wetlands > Peat... | reverse complement strand
TTCCCTGTTCTCTATAAATTAACCCCTCGTTTACAAGAGACATAATAGCTTTATTTATTGTCATTCTACTTACCCCTTGGATTTTACAAAGCTCTCTTTCTGTAGGTATAGCTTGCCCTGGCTTTAATACTTCATTTTCAATCATTTCCTGTAATATTTCTTTGATCTGATAATGAAGTGGAATAGGATTATCCTTTGATACTATTTTCAAAACTCTTCCTCCTCAATATATATAAATTCGTGCATACACAAATATAGATTATATGTTATCATATTGTCATGTTGTCTATACCAATTATATCTTAAATTTACCTTTTATACAACCTTTTAAATCAAGTTGCCTTAATGAATTTTTTCTATAAATATTATGCGTTAGATTTCTTAAATAATAAAAAAAGGTAACAAGAATTTTATGTTCTTATTACCTTTTGATTCTTTTAACTCTGAACCTTCATAGCCCTCATGGAATTTAACACTGCAATTAGAGCAACACCAACATCACCAAAAACCGCTTCCCACATAGTTGTAATTCCAAAAACAGCCAATATTAAAATAGCTACTTTTACACCTAGGGCAAATGTAATATTTTGCATAACAATCTTCTTTGTTTTTCTAGCAATCCTTATAGCCTGCGCAATTTTTAAGGGTTCATCAGTCATTATTACTATATCTGCCGCTTCTATTGCGGCGTCTGATCCTATCCCACCCATTGCGATACCAATATCAGCCCTTGCTAGCACCGGTGCATCATTAATGCCATCCCCTACAAATACTATTTTCCCCTTAGGTGATTTTTTCTTTTGTAGAGCTTCTAACTTCTCAACTTTCTCATGCGGTAAAAGTTCTGAATAAACTTCATCTACACCTAGAACTTTTCCAATGTTTATTGCTATATCTTTAGTATCACCAGTAAGCATTACTATTTTTTTAACTCCCATAGATTTCAAACTACTTATAGCTTGAATAGAGTCTTCTTTTATCTCATCAGAAATTATAATGCTACCTGCATATTTATTGTCTATAGCCACATATATTATGGTTCCTGCATTCTCAGGTTTACTAAAGGCGATTTTCTCACTATCCATTAATTTTAAGTTCCCGGCTAGTACATATTTCCCTTTTATTTTAGCACTAATACCTTTTCCTGCTATTTCCTCAACATTTTCAATATCTTCACTCCGTATATCCTTGCCATAAGCTTTTAATATAGATATTGCAATTGGATGATTAGAATAACTTTCAACGTACGCTGCATACTCTAATAATTCATCCTCACTTATTTCGCCTTCTGCATGAATTTGTGTAACCTCAAATACTCCTTTAGTTAATGTTCCAGTCTTATCAAAGACAACCATCTCAACTCTATTTAATGCCTCAAGGTAGTTTCCACCTTTAACTAATATACCATTTTTAGATGCACCGCCTATTCCTCCAAAGAATCCAAGTGGAATAGATATTACTAAAGCACAAGGACAAGATACTACTAAAAATACCAATGCTCTATATATCCACTGCGTGAGCGTAGCACCAGGTATCAAAAGGGGTGGAAATATAGCAAGAGCTGTTGCACTTATAACTACAACTGGCGTGTAATATCTTGCAAATTTAGTTATAAAGTTTTCAGTCGGTGCTTTTTTGCTGCTAGCATTTTTAACTAAATCTAAAATTTTTGCTAGAGTTGATTCTCCAAACTCCTTATTTACCTCTATAGTTAATAGTCCATTCTTATTTATGCATCCAGCTAGTATTTCATTACCACTCTCAACTTGTCTTGGAACTGATTCGCCGGTTAAGGCAGATGTATCAACTAAAGATTTACCTTCTATAATAATCCCATCTAAAGGTACTTTTTCTCCTGGCTTTACTATTATAATATCTCCAATATGCACTTCTTCCGGGTCAACTCTCACAATCTTATCTTTCAATTTTTTATTTGCATAATCTGGTCTTATATCCATAAGTGCCGATATAGACTTGGTTGATTTATTTACAGCTATATCCTGAAAAAATTCTCCTACTCTGTAAAAAAGCATAACTCCAACACCTTCTGGAAATTGACCTATAGAAAATGCCCCTACTGTAGCTAATGACATTAAGAAATTTTCATCAAAAATCTCTCCTCTTAATATATTTTTCACTGCAACTATTAGGACTTCTCCACCAATTAATAAATAACTTATAAAAAATAAGACAAATTCAACAAAGTGATCTAATTTGAATAAAATTGCTATAATGAAAATTGCTGCACCTATTGAAAAACGTACAATTCTATTTTTATCAATCCCTTCATCATCATGTGTGTGACCATGTTCATGACCATGGATATGATCCTTTTCCTCATGCTTAACTCCATTTACATCTTTTGGTATAAATTTAACACTCGGTTCTATCCTCTTCACTATTTTTTGGGTTTCAACTATACCCTTTAATACTTTTTCTTCACTTTGAAATTGAATTACTAAGCTTTTACTAATAAAATTTATATTTACATCTATTACTCCATCTATTTGTTTACATTGAGCTTCAATTTTATTTGCACAATTAACACAACCTAGACCTTCTAAAATAAATTCCCTTTTTATTACAGCATCCATTTTTATCCCCCACTTTCAAAGTTTTTATCGGATTTTATATAATTATTTTTTCTTTATGTATTAGAATATTATCTACGTTCTTTTATGTGTATAAGTCCTTGATCAAAAATTTCCTTAACATGATGATCATCTAATGAATAATACACAACTTTACCTTCGCGTCTGTACTTCACAAGCCTAGCATTTTTAAGTACACGAAGTTGATGAGAAATAGCTGATTGAGTCATATTAAGAAGGGCCGCTATATCACAAACGCACATTTCAGTTTCGAATAACACACAAAGAATTTTAATTCTTGTACTGTCACCAAAAACTTTAAAAAGTTCTGCGAGGTCATATAAAGTTTCCTCTTGTGGTATTAATTTTCTGACTTTTTCTACTACATCTTCATGAATTGTTGAACAATTACAGAACTCTATATTTTTCTCCATCCATTTCCCTCCATTCATATGAACACATGAATTACTGTTCATATGTTCATTGTATGCTACTAATTATTGCTTGTCAACACTTTCAGGAGAAATATTGAGGGACGGTTAACAACTCTTGAAAAAAATTAAAAACTCCCATCATGAGTAAATACATGATGGGAGTTTTTAATCTTTTTTGTAATATTTTACATTTTATTATTAATAACACTTATGTTAGAGATTATTTTAGAAATTATGTCGATTCTTTTAAACGGTGTAATAAGATAATATCCATCTATATAAGGATAGATTTCCCTTGCTATTTCAGTAGATATTTTAATTGCAAGAACGCTTGCTTCTTCTCTAGAAATGTCCTTATATTGCTGCATAATTTCCTCTGAAACGCTTATTCCAGAAATTTCATTATTCATGAAGCAAGCATTCCTATAACTTACAATCGGAATAATTCCCCCTAAAATTTTTGCAGGTAATTCAATACGTGCTAGTTTCAAATTTTCCACAGCCTGCTTAGTTAATATTGGCTGAGTTAAAAACATAGTTACACCATTTTCAATTTTCTTTTTTGCGTGTAATAGTTGACTCTTAAAATTAATAGCATTTACATTTAAAGCAGCGCAAATATTAAAAGGTGATTTAAATGTTGTATCGTTTAAATTAGTGATATAATTCGCTAGTATCGCAGAGTTAAAACTGAACATTGGTTTAACTTCATCTCGCTCGGCTGATGGTATAGGATCACCCGTTACCACTAAAACGTTATTAACTCCCTCGATACTTAACCCTAGAAGAAGCGCTTTTGTTGCATTAATGTTTCTATCACGGCAAGTCATATGCGGAATAGTTGTTATATCCATTTCTCTTTTTAGCTTACATGCAAGTATACTACTATCAACCCTTACTCTTGCAACAGGACAGTCTGCAATTGTTATTGCATCTACACCTTGTTCTTTAAGAGCTTTAGCACTATTCATAAAAAAATCTATCCCCGTATCCATCGGTGGATCTAATTCCACTGCTATAATTTTTTTACCGGTTTTTATTTTTTCTAAAAGAAGGTTCTTAACAATTGATTTATCAATATGGGTTATGTGATCCTGCTTCCTTGGAGTAATTTCATGTGGAGACAATCCTTTAATCTTTCTAACAGTTGACCTTATAAATTCAGGAGTTGTACCACAGCAACCGCCGATAATAGCAACGCCTTGTTTTGCTATTTCTAGCATCTGCCTTGCAAAATATTCTTTTGTATTATTGAAAAATGTACGATTATTTATTACCGTTGGATACCCCGAGTTTGGCATAACAGAAATAGTTTTATTTTCAATATTTAGAGTTTTAATGTATTTAAGTAAATGATAAGGCCCAGAAAAACAATTAAATCCACAGGCATCAATAGAAGGAATTTGTGAAACTTTCTCTATGAATTTTTTGCCTGATATTCCTAGCCTTGTGAAACCCTCTGGAGAAACCGCAAGTTCCATTAAAATATATGCCTTTGGATTTTTCTCCTTAATATACTCTGAAATCTCAACAAGATATTGATCACTGCTAAAGGTTTCAAATATAAAGTATGATGCACCCAACTCTAAAAACAAATCCACTATTTCTTTATATGCTTCCCATAAATCTAGATTTTCTAAAAATGGGATTGGTCCAATATCTGCAAAAACTAAAACCTCAGTTCCATTCGCAGCGCTGCGTGCAATCTCATAACCTTTTACAATAACATCTTTCACAGTATCAAAATTACTTTCAAGACTAATTTTATTTGCTCCAAATGTATTGGTTTTAATAGCCATGCAACCTGCATTTATATATTCCTTATGTATATTAAATATGGTGTCTCTGTCATAAATATTTGCAAGTTCACATTTAGATAATGGATTTTCACAAACACTAGCATAATACGTTCCCATTGCACCATCAAAAATTAATGGATTTTCTTTTATATTCATACGTTTCCCCCTATATTCTTTACGCTATATCCTTTTAATAAATCTTTTTTAGACTAATAGTAACAACAATTATGATTATAGTATACATCATTTATATAATATTTAAATTTTATTTCCATTAAATTATATTATTCATTTAAAAATAATCTTAAATAAAAAGGGAAATAATAATATTTAAAATGAACTTAAAGGAGATGTTTTTATGGATAAATATGTTTGTTTAGTATGTGGATATGAATATGATCCTGAAATAGGAGATCCAGATGGTGGAATAGCACCTGGAACTAAATTTAAAGATATTCCTGGGAATTGGGTTTGTCCGCTATGTGGAGTCGAAAAATCAGAGTTTGAAAAAATTAAATAAAATACTTATACTTGAAGTCAGTAATTTTTAATCGGAAATGATCAAACTTTTCTGACTTTCATACACTTTTTAAATACAATTATAGTATTATTGATATTCTCTGACAAAACTGCGTAACCCATAATCCATAACATGAAAAAAGCTGTTACTTATAATTTAAAATCATTTGTGAAATCAAAACCATTTACTCACATCATTTAATATACTAAAATTAGTTAAATCATAATGAAGAGGCGTCACAGTAACATATCCTTCTTTAAAATATATTGTGTCCGAATCTTCCTCATGGATATCTTTTACCACCCCTTTAATTTCATACTGTGTTTCATTATTCTCCCCAGTAGATTCTATATAATCGTTCTTATATAATCTACTACCAATTTTGCATACTTTAATTCCTTTTATTTCATTCCCTTTTAGTAATGGAATATTTACATTCAATACAATACTATTAGCAATATTATTTTCTTTAGCTTTAAGCAGTATCCCACTAGCATATTTAGCTGCCTCCTCATACGTCTCAATATTATCCTTAATCTCCATAGAAATTGCCATGGCTGGTATTTTATAAATACACGCTTCTATTGCCGCAGAAACTGTACCAGAATATAAAACATCGGTGCCCAAATTAAGACCCCTATTAATTCCTGATATAACCATATCTATTTTGCCATCAATAAGTTTATTAACTCCAATTTTTACACAATCCGCTGGTGTTCCATCTACACTGAAAGCTTTTGATTTTAACCCCTTAATTTTAGTCTCTCTCACAACAAGTGGCCTTGTAAGGGTTATAGAATGTCCACATGCACTTCTTTCCATGTCTGGTGCTACAATAATTACTTCGTGATTTTTTTCAAGTTCTTTAGCTATTGCATATATCCCTTTTGCATTTATACCGTCGTCGTTTGTCAGCAATAATCTCATTTTCATTCCTCCAATAATTCACTAGAATATATAACAATTATCTCATATTTACACTTGTTTTACTTCAATTATATTTTTATTTATAAGCAATTCCTAGTATTATACTCACACCTTTTTCTATAATACAAACATTTGCTCCTAGTTGAGCTGCTCGAATAGCAGCAACATATCCCCCAGGGCCTCCACCAATTATGACTATATCCTTATCCATTACTATGTTATTATCCACCACTACGCCCCCTACAAAAGCATTAACCCTGCTATTTCATCATTTAAAACATCTTTCAAACTATCTAAGTCTACTTCACTTACCTCAGGAAGGGATATATCATTCATTAGTCACGTAGAATCAGATGTAAAAACAGCACTTTTAGCTTTAATATCTCAAATTATTTTTCAAATGCCTTTATAGATGATATTTTAAGTTGTATGTTTTAAGAACATGTTAAACAAACTTTTGTTGACTATATTTAAATTTGCCATTAAACTTATAGACAACCGTCAAAATTTCCATTTTTCGATAATACTTATTAGCTAATCGCAGAAGGGAAAATACTTTCCAACTACTCTAATAATAACAAAAGAAAGGATGATTTATTTTGAAAGCGTCAAAAAATTTAGATTCTACAATTAATTTTCCAAAATCACTAAAGAGGGAAATCGGTTTTCTAGAAGCCATTACTGTAGTTATAGGTATGGTTATAGGTTCAGGGATTTTCTTTAAACCTTCAATTGTCTTTAAAAATGCTGGATCCCCGACCATAGGAATACTTGCTTGGGTAGCGGGTGGTATCATAACTATGGCATCAGGCCTCACTATAGCTGAAATAGCAGCAGCTATTCCAAAGACGGGAGGTATTTTTGTATATCTTAAAGAACTTTATGGAGAAAAATGGGCATTTTTATTTGGTTGGGTACAAACAGTTATTTATGTACCTGGATCTGTTGCAGCACTTGCAATAGTTTTAGCAACCCAAGCTACTAATTTTGTACCTATGAGTAGCCTTGAGCAAAAATTATTCGCAATACTAATGCTACTAGTTATCACCACTGCAAACGTATTATCAACAAAACTCGCTAGCAAAATTCAGTTTGTTTCAACTATTGCAAAACTAATTCCACTTATTATTATTATTGCAATAGGTCTTATAAAAGGAACTGCTCACAGCTTTTCATTGCCAGTAGGATCAGCTGCTGCTGGTGCTGGATTTGGAGCAGCTATGCTTGGAACACTTTGGGCTTATGATGGATGGGTAAGTGTAAGTAATATGGCAGGAGAACTTAAAAACCCTAAAAAAGACATACCAAGATCCATAATTATAGGGTTAGTACTTATTATAATAGTATATGTTTTATTTAATTTGGCAATTATAAACGTAGTTCCTATAGCAGCTGTAATAAGCTCTAATAAAGTAGCATCAGATGTTGCAACAGTTTTGTTCGGAAAATCAGGTTCATTATTTATCTCTGCGGGTATATTAATTTCAATATTTGGAGCATTAAATGGTTACCTAATGACAGGAGTTAGAATACCTTTTGCAATGGCACAAGATAAACTTTTACCTTGCGATAAATTCTTAGGAAAAGTACATCAAAAATATCAAACTCCATTAAATGCTTATATCTTTGAGGCAGTACTCACTTGTGTTTATATATTTAGCGGTTCTTTTAATACCTTAACTGATCTTGTTGTCTTTGTTTTATGGATTTTCTTCACAATGGCAGTAGCTGGTATCTTTATATTAAGAACAAAACATAAGGATTTAGTTAGGCCTTATAAAGTACCATTTTACCCAATAGTTCCACTAATCGGAATTATTGGTGGCGTATATATCCTAGTAAGTACAATTTTAACTGATACTACAAAGGCACTTATAGGAATTGCAATAACCTTAATTGGATTGCCTGTATATTGGTATATCAAAAAGAAGAAATAGAGTAAGTACAAGTGTATATTACTCTAACTTAATAATATTAGTAATCAAAGAAGCACAGGTTAATTCCTGTGCTTCTTTTGGCATAATAAATACGACATAACCAAAACTAAGATTCTTCTTATTTATTCTTAAACAAAGGTAGCCTCACTTGAATATCTAGCAATCCGTTTTGCACCTGCGCACCTGCACTGCCGCCCATCTGCTGGGCGAGTAATCTTACAATAGATACGTCTGCCCCTAACTTTAAAAGATCAATCTTTGTTCCAACCATGTCCTTTGCAGAAATTACGATTACAGGTGTTTCCGAAAATTGCCACATTTCCTTTAGTATTTCATCTCCGCTTTTATATGGGAGCATAATATCAAGCAAAATGAGGTCATACCCATGATTTTTGATCATGGCAATGGTCTATTCCTGTGAATACCGATTTAACCTCATAGCCTGCGTCAATTAACGCCTCTGCCAACATAAGATTAACATCAACATCTTCGTTATCTTCAATAATTAAAATGGTGTCCATCATCCAACCCCCTCGTTGAAAGATTATATAAGTACGTGACTTTAGTTAATCGTAATTATTTCCCTTTCTTCTTCTTTTTAAGGTTTCCTTGCCTTGCAATACTTTCTGTAGGTTTTATCTTGGACTTTGCCTTAACACTCTTAGCTTTTTCCATTGACTTATTAACAACTACCTTGCTTTTAACAATTGCCTTCATAATAGCCCCCTTAATTATTTTTATATTGTATTACTCATAAGAAAGCACTAATTACCAATATACTTAAAATCCACTACTTCAATTCTTTCTCGAGCATTCCTAATAATTCATCAAATCTTTTTATAGTATCTTCTAAAGGTTTTGGAGTTGACATATCTACTCCTGCTTTTTTAAGTATATTTATTGGATAATCACTTCCACCGCTCTTTAAGAATCCAACATATTTTTCTACAGCACTTTCGCCTTCCTCAACTATCATTTTACTAAAAGAATTAGCAGCCGCAAAACCTGTAGTATATTGATACACATAGAAATCATTGTAAAAGTGAGGGATTCTTGACCATTCCATATCTATTCCCTCATCTACCACCATTTCAGGTCCAAAATATTTTACATTTAAATCATGATAAATTTCACATAAATCCTCTGGAGATAATGGATTTCCCTGTTCAATTTTTTCATGTGTTGTTTTTTCAAACTCTGCAAACATACACTGCCTAAATACTGTAGTTCTTATTCCTTCTAATTGCTGATTTATTAAGAATAATTTTTTCTTCTTATCACTCTCATTTTTAATTAAATAATCTATTAATAAGCATTCATTAGTTATCGATGCAACTTCCGCGCAGAATAACTCGTACCCCGAATATATATATGGTTGAGTCTTCCTTGAATAATATGAATGAATAGAGTGTCCCATTTCATGAGCAAGAGTAGATACATCATTTAATTTATAATTATAATTCAGAAGTACGTATGGCATACTGTCATAACATCCCCACGAATATGCTCCAGAGCGTTTCCCTTTATTTTGGAATACATCTACCCACCCTTCATTAATTCCTTCTTTAAAAATATTTAAATATTCTTCCCCTAAAGGTTTAATACCATCGAGTGTTATTTTAACAGCATCCTTATATTCAATATGCTCTTCCTCTGCCTCGACTATTGGAACATATAAATCATACATATGAATTTCATCAAGCCCTAATAGTTTCTTTTTAATGCTAACATACTTATGAAGGGATGGTAAATTATTATTTATAGTATCCACAACATTTTGATAAACCTCTACTGGAATATTGTTAGGCTTTAAAGAACTTTCTAATGCACAGGAATAATTTCTTGTTTTAGCATTAAATACAAAGTTTTTTATTGAAGATGTTAAAGATGCTGTTAAAGTATTACTGAACCCTTTATAGGTCCCAAATAGCGTTTCAAAGGCATCCTTTCTTACTCTTCTATCCTTTGATTTTATAAAATTACTGTAGTTCCCCTCAGTTAACTCAATTTCGTTTTCTTTTTCATCTTTTATACATGGGAAGGTCATATCTGCATTTGTAAGCATTCCAAATATATTTCCCGGGGCATTTAAACAATCGCTAACAGAAGCTAAAAGTTTTTCTCCATCGGCATTTAAAGTATGATCCTTTTGATTTAATATATCTGATAAGTAGAATTCATACACTTTAAGCTCTGGAATTTTATCTATTGCCTTCCCTACAGCTCCGTCTTTTAATTCTAATAGTTCTGGTATAAAAAATGCTGTAAAACTAGAAACTTCGGCACCATATGCATCAATTTTATTTTTAAGGACTTGAAACTTAGCATTACCGGTATCCTCATCCCCTCTTAAATGCGCATACACAAGTAATTTATCTAAGAGTCTTTCGATTTCTACATTGCTTTCTAAAAAAGATAATAGATCTTCTGCCGTTCCCAGTTTTCCAGAAAATCTTTGCATTTTTGGTGCTTTAGACTTTAGTAATTTAAAATCTTCTTCCCAATCCTCAGTATTTTTATACATTTTATCAACGTTCCATTTATATTCGCTATCTATTACATCTCTTGTTTTAAGTTTTTTAACATCACTCACTAAAATTTCCTTCTTTCTTTTTATAAATTTAAAATCAACAAAATCAAATTAATTATATGACATATTATCACATTGTATTAGATATACCAACATCTCCACTTAAATTAAAACCGCAATATGTCTAGTATATAATTTTTAGACCATTTATATTCCAATATTTCTGTTTTTATATTTGAATGCATTTCTTATTATTTATTCTAATACATTATAATGTAGATTAAGCCACTCTATTACATGTTTTATCACTTCTTCCTTATTAGTTTCATTAAGCATTTCATGCCGTCCGTCTTTATAAAGTTTATAAGTCAAATCCTGTATTCCATATTCTTTATAAGTCTTAATCAATTTTAGAACGCCCTTGCCATTTTTTCCTACTGGATCTTTATCTCCTCCGAATATGTAAATAGGTAAATCCCTCGGAATTTTTTTAATTTCCCTGTTATCAGCTATATTTTTTAGTCCTCCTAAAAAATCGCTATAAAAACCTGCTGTAAAAACAGTACCACAAAATGGATCATCTATATATTTATCCACCTCTTTATCATCCCTGCTTAACCAATCAAAGTCTGTCCTATTTTTCTTAAAAGAATTATTATAACTACCAAAAATTAATTTAGCTAATTTATTACTTTTACTGCCTCTTCCAATTTTTTTAATTTCTCCTTTTGCGAGCAGCCTTGCTATATCAATAATAATCCCCTGCTTTCCGCAAGTTCCTGTAAGCATAACGCCACTTAATTCCTTTCCATATAAACAAATATATCTTTGTGATAAGAAAGATCCCATACTATGCCCAAATAAAAATATAGGTAAGTTATTATTTTCTTCTTTAATTCTCTCATTTAATTCATGCATATTCTCAACCATAGAATTAAATCCATCTTCACCTAATTCGCCAATATTTTCTGTTTTGCCTGCTGTTTTTCCATGACCTCTATGGTCATTAGCATAAACTATAAACCCATTTTCTGTTAAATAGCTTGCAAAACTTTCGTACCTAGCTGCTGTCTCTGACATGCCATGTGCTACCATAACTACTCCCTTTACATCTACATTCCCATTAGGTAGCCATTTATATACGAATATTTCTAAATCTCCCGTATCCTTAAACGTAAAATGCTCAGTTATCATACTCCCATCCCCTAATAATATTTTATATGAATTTTGATATTAAATCATCTCCTGGGTCGCTGCAATATTACGACTTTTGAAATGTCGCTAAATACAAAAAAGCCACACTATATAAATCTATTATTTAATAGACTTGCTAGTGTGGCTCTCATTTCTTTTAGCCATATTTCATGTTTACTCTCATTAAAATTATATCACTAAAATATATATTTGAAAAGTAATATTATTCAATTTTTCAAATTAATATTGCATTAAAGTATATTTTTTAACACAATTAGCCTTATTTTTCTAAAACTTTATAGTCAACTTCTATATATTTATCCTCATCATAAAACTTATCTGATTCTCCGTAAATACGTACATTGGTTTCTATAGCGTTTTTAGCAATAAATTTCACACTATTTATAGTAAGATCAATAGTTGTATCTACTAGAACAGCAGTTACAGCTGCTGTTACTTTCGAAGTTTTACCCACTACTCTACCTAGCATTGTGCTATATTTTTTGCTGCTTTGTGCTAATTTTCCCTTACCTGAAACCTCTGCTATAGAAGATATAACATTGCCCGTTAGCTCGATACCATATTCAGCAGTATTTCCTACCAATTTTCCAACACTATAGATTATTTTTCCAGCCATCGTCATAATTATCACCATACCCATATTTATACTTATACACTTATATTATACCATATTTTAAAAAAATTATTACTAATTTGATTCACGAAAAATATAAAACCAATTTTATATTTATAATTTCTATATCCTTTTCTATTTTTCTTAAAACATTTTCCTATTTGAAGACTATATAAATCTTTTGAGATATTGTATAATTAATAATGTTATACAAAAATGCATACTTAAGATGTATGTTAACGATATAGGGGATGAACATATATGACGAAAACTATATTTAAAGGTAGTGCAATGTTAAATCCTGTTCCTGTAGTATTAATTACCTCAAAAAACAAAGAAGGTAAAACAAATGTTTTTACAGTAGGTTGGATAGGGATGGCTTGTACTAAACCACCAATGATAACTGTAGCTATAAGGCCTGAACGGCTTTCCTATGATTATATAAAAGAAAGTGGTGACTTTGTAGTAAATCTTCCTAACTCAAGACTCGTTCGTGAAGTTGATTATTGTGGTGTGATTTCTGGAAAGAAAATAGATAAAATTCTTGAGATGAACTTCACTCTTGATAGTAGCAAGGATATCATTGCACCAATAATATCTGAGTGTTTAATATCTTTAGAGTGCAAAGTTAAAAGCATTACCCCTTTAGGTACCCACGATTTATTTTTAGCTGAAATTGTAAATACTCATGTAGATAATAGCTTAATAGATAATAATGGAAAAATTCATTTTGAAAAAGCAGATCTTATTACTTATTCTCATGGTGAATATTTTAGTGTTAATTCTAACCCTCTAGGTAAGTTTGGTTACTCAGTTCAAAAAAAAGACAATAAGTCACATGCAAAACATAAAAAGAAACCCTGATTTATCCTTTTAATTATATCTCTATTGTCATATACATAATATCTCTGTGCTTATATTTAAATGTATCTTATTAGCAGTATCATTAATGATGCTGCTAATAAAATTGTCGCTACGTAAGCCACATGTTTACACATTTCTATAGCCATCCTTTATCCACTTAGGCATGTAATTTCATATAATATTTACCACTATAATGTTTTCTATAGTCAGCTATCTCCTATTGCCTTCATTTTGTCCTCTTAATATGGACACAATATTGTAAATACAGCATAATATAGAGTATAACAGAATATATAACGAATGTTAAAAAATAGAATTTGGTACAAGCATATAATTAAATACTCTCGCCTTCTAATAATCACTTAAAATTTAAGGAGGTAATATTATGTTTTTAGTGATAATAATAGCCTTCGTAACTTATACGTCTATTATTTTTTTCCAATAAATTTAAAATTCCAATCACATTATTTTGCACAGTATTTATGCTAGTATATGTGATTATAAACAATATATTTCCTGAAAATATAGTATTCCAAAAGTATCCTATAATAGTTGTAATATTAATATTCTCACCTTGTGCAGTTTATCTTATAACATTGCTACTTTTCAGTTTTAAGCATTTATTAAAGAATAAAAGTAAGCTAGTTGATTTAGATATTAATGAGGTAACTAACCTAACTGAAAGTTTAGAGCAAACCAAAGAATTAATTATAGAAACTAAACCAAAACATGTTATTAAAAAGATTCATCCTCACGACATTAAAAAGAAGCATCATCATGATATTTGAACTAAAAATGATGATTACGATTTCGGTATTCTTAGTGACAATGATAATTATTTTTCTGAGAATAAAAGGATTGAATGAAGCATATCCAGCTTTAATAGGAGCTGTTATCTTAATATTTGCTGGGATTGTCACTTATCCAGATATGGTAGACATTGTTAACAAAATTGGAGAAGCATCAATTACTATTATTGCAACTATTATTATGGCAGTTATTTTAGAAAGTTTTGGTTTTTTTCACTGGACAGCCGCCAGGTTAGTAGAATTAGCAAATGGATCTGGTTATCGTTTATACTTCTATGTTCAGTTACTATGTTTTTGTATGACCATACTTTTTAATAATGATGGTAGTATTTTAATTACTACACCCATTCTAATATTATTATTAAAAGATTTGCATTTTAAACCTCATCAACAAATACCATATTTGTTAAGTGGGACCTTAATTGCCACTGCTTCAAGTGCTCCTATAGGTGTAAGTAATATTGTAAATTTAATTGCGTTAAAAATTGTTCATATGACCCTTTATATGCATACGGCCATGATATTCGTTCCTAGTACAATTGGATTGATATTTATGTCCGCATTAATGTTTTTAGTATTAAAGAAAAAATTACCACGTAATATAGTGGGACATGCTCCAGAATTGGAAAAAAAATTTCATAATAAGAACTTTCATCGATTAAAGAATAAACCATTTTTTGATACGAAACAAAAACAAGTAACCTTCATGTTGAAAATTTTAGTATTTGTGTTTTTGATACGTTACCTGATATTTGTTTCATCTTATTTGGGTCTTCCAATTCAAATCGTTGCAGTATTAGGTTCAACTGTTCTTTTAGCAGTGAGATGGTACTATTTACGAACAAATCCCATAGATATTTTTAAAAAAATACCTTGGCACATTTTGGTGTTTGCTTTTTCAATGTACGTTATAATTTATGGCTTGAATAACATTGGTTTAACAGACTTGCTTGTAAGGCTCTTCAAACCAATTGTAAGTCAAGGTTTATTTCAGGCAAGTTTTGCTATGGGAGCATTAATGATGGGCACCCTTACACTAACAAAAATGGGGTTAAATCCAATCACATTAAAGACAATTTATTTAGCTAATATTATTGGTAATGATATGGGTTCTCTTATACTTCCCATTGGAACCTTAGCTTCCTTACTGTGGATGAATATTTTAAGTAAAAACAAAATTAAAATGTCATGGCATGACTATACAAGTGTGACTATTCGAGTTATTCCGGCAACAGTTGTTGTGACATTATTTTTGCTATATTACTGGGTTCAAGCGATATTCGCATAAAATCTTCAAAAATAATTAATTAGATTCTAACAAAAAAACTGCAATTAAGTTATATTAATTTTAATAACTTAATTGCAGTTTTAACTATTGATATGTTTATATGCAAAGTTTTTTTATATTACTTTATTTTCCTTTGGTTTAATTTCAGAATTCTTAGTCATTCTTAACATTTCACCTATTGCTGCTATGCTCCCAAAACTTGATAATATTTCATTTGGAAGTATAAGTTTATTCGCTGGGTTCTTCGCCATTTCTTTAAGAGCTTCAACCTGTTTTAAAGCTATTACTGTTTCGTTTGTACCTGACTCAATTATAGCTGTATTTATCTTCCTTATTGCATCTGACTCTGCAATTGCAATAGTCGATATTGCTTTTGCTTTACCCTCAGCTTCAAGAAGTTGAGATTCTTTAAGTCCTTCTGCACGTCTTATATTTGCTTGTTTTTCAGCTTCAGCATTTAATATCTGAGCTTGTTTATGTCCTTCTGCTTTTTCAATTAAACTTTGTTTTTCACCTTCTGCAGTAAGAATAAATGCTCTCTTATCTCTCTCTGCTCTCATTTGTTTTTCCATAGCCTGTTGTATTTCACCAGGTGGAACTATATTTTTAATTTCAACAGATAATATTTTTATTCCATAAGCATCTGTAATTTCATCAATTATTTCAAGAAGCCTAGAATTTATTCTATCTCTTCCGGATAATACTTCATCTAAAGTCATGTCTCCCACAATATTTCTCATATTAGTAATAGTCGAGTACACAATACCTGATTTATAATCCTCAATATTATACACTGCATCTCTTGAATTAATAACCTTATAAAATATAACATTATCAATTGATATATTTACATTATCCTTAGTTATAACATTCTGTGGTTGAATATCTAATATTTGTTGTTTCGTAGAGATTTTTCTTCTAACAAAATCTGCAAATACGATTGTTAAATGCCAGCCCGGCTCCAATATTCTATGAAACTGACCAAATCTTTCTACTAAAATTACGTACCCCGTATTAACAATTTTAATAGATGTTAATATCATAATAATTATTATTAACAATAAAACTAAACCTATAATCGCTCCCATAATAAATTCCTCCTCAATTTTAATACAACTTATACTTTATCTATTAATAATTTATTTCCTTCTATCCCAATAATCTGAACCATGTCACCTTTTTTTAAAGGTTCTCCCACATTTTTCACAGTCCAATAAATACCTTGAAATTTAATGTTTGCTTTATCATCAATGTCTTTTGTTATTGCAAATTCTTTTCCTACGTACCCCTCCTCCATAGTCAGGGTTCTTTTTACAGTTTTCTTTATAGTTCTCTTAACTATCGGATAACCAATAGCCATAACCGCTGCACTAACTGCTACAAAAGCAATTGCTTGAACAACCACTGGTGCATTTAACCCAATAGCAATTATTGCTGCGACTGCACCTATAGCAAACCATATAAACATAAAACTACTAGTTGTAATATCAATAACGAGTGCCCCTAATGCTACAACTACCCAAAATACCATCGGCGTCCATTTCATATTGTACCCCCTTTTTAAATATCAATTACTATTAATTACTCTTCTATCTTTTTTCATAACTAAATCATATCTCAATTATATATCTTTTATCCATTTTATAATACATACTTATTGTGTTTTTATACCACTTCTAATAAAAAGTAATATTTTTTTACATTCTTTTTATTCTATTATATTGTATATATTAAACTTTATAAAGATTATTTTAATGTGTAATATGTTATTTTATGCCTTCTTATTGTTTTAACCTTCTTCTTCCGCATGTTTGCTCTTATTCCCTCAATAATTCAACTTTATCAATTATTGACTAATAATCATCAAAATCTTTTGGGACAGTTAATGATTATTTTAACAATGGTAAAATTATCATTAACCCTCCCTACTAATTTAACTAAAATAATGATATAATTTGAGTGAATATTTGTTATATAAAGTCATTTTAGCATATACTATATTTGAAAAACCAAAGAAAGGTCGTGAATTAGTTTGGAAACTTCTTTTATAAAAGTTTCTGCTGCTTGTCCAATTGTAAATGTGGCAGATATAGAATTCAATTTAATTAATATACAAGACTGCATTATAACTGCTTTAAACGAAAAATCAAAATTCATAGTTTTTCCTGAGCTTTGCATAACAGCTTACACTTGTGCGGATTTATTTCTGCAGCATCAGTTAATTGAAAAATCCGAAAATGCAATTAAATCTCTATGTGAGTTTTCTAAAAACAAAGATATTCTAATTGCTGTAGGGTCTCCTCTGTATTCTAATGATTGTCTTTATAATTGTGCCTACGTAATATTTGACGGTAAACTTTTAGGAATAGTTCCCAAAAGCTATATTCCTAATTACACCGAGTTTTATGAAAAAAGATGGTTTACTGAAGGTCTTGGAATACTGAGCAAAACCGTAAATCTTTCTTTTGCAAAAGACATCCCCTTTGGAACAAATTTATTATTCACTTGCAATAATATTAAATTTGCTTTCGAAATTTGCGAGGACCTTTGGGTAACCATTCCTCCAAGTAGCTATCTTGCTCTTCACGGTGCAAATATAATAGCTAATTTATCTGCATCCAATGAACTAGTTAGTAAAGCTGATTACAGAAAATCCTTAGTTTCATCTCAGAGTGCAAGATGTATGTGTTCATATATATATGCATCCTCTGGTGTTTTTGAATCCTCAACGGATTTACTTTTTAGTGGTCATCTTTTAATTAGTGAAAATGGTTTAATATTAAAAGAAAATGACAGATTTCAAAGAGAAAATGAAATTATAACCTCTATTATTGATATAAATAAGTTAAATAGTGAAAGATTAAGAAATATCAGTTTTAGAAATAGTACATCAATATGTCCTTTTGACGTAGAAGAAATTCCTTTTCAATTTTCAAACTTAGATTTCGGTACTTTTAATAGGACTCTCGATAAATATCCTTTTGTACCATCTAATCTACATCAAAGAGAAGTACGTTGTGGTGAGATATTTAATATTCAATCCTCAGCCCTTGCTAAAAGATTCTCTTATACTGGACTTAACAAAGCTGTTGTTGGAATTTCAGGCGGACTTGATTCAACTTTGGCACTACTCGTTATAGTTAAAACCTTTGATAAATTAAAACTACCCCTAAAAAATATTATAACTATAACTATGCCTGGTTTTGGAACTACCGATAGAACTTATCTGAATGCTATAAACTTATGCAAAAATTTAGGTACAGATCTTAGAGAAATAAATATAGTTGATGCGTGTGTTCAACATTTTAAAGACATAGGTCATCCAATTGAAAAGTATGATGTAACTTATGAAAACGTTCAAGCAAGAGAAAGAACTCAAATTCTTATGGATCTTGCTAATAAGGAAGGCGGTCTATTAATAGGTACAGGTGATTTATCAGAACTTGCCTTAGGTTGGTGCACATATAATGGAGACCATATGTCTATGTATTCTGTAAACTGCTCAATCCCTAAGACTTTGGTAAGATATTTAGTTAAATATGTAGCAGACAAAGAATCCTCAAAAGAAGTAACAGATATACTTTTGGATATTCTTGATACCCCTGTAAGTCCGGAGCTTCTACCTAAAGATAAGTTTGGTAAAATCGCTCAAAAAACAGAAGACATAGTTGGACCATATGTACTGCATGACTTTTTCCTTTATTATTTTATGAAGCAAGGTGCTACTCCTAAAAAGATATTGTTTTTAGCTAAAGAGGCCTTTAAATCAGATTATAGTGAGGATGTAATAGTCAAATGGTTCGATAAATTTATAAAAAGATTCTTTACTCAACAATTTAAACGCTCTGCACTTCCGGATGGTCCGAAAGTAGGAACTATAAGTGTATCTCCAAGAGGAGATCTTAGAATGCCATCAGATGCTAGTTTTAATTCTTTCCTTTAGACTTAAATAATTAAAATGCAATACATATATTGTGTAAGGTGTGTTTATCAAGCTTTACACAATATTTTTATTTTTTGCTATTTATAAATATCTACAATTAATCCTGAAATTTCATCAATAGTATTTGCTACGTCAAGATTTCCTTTTTCTTGACTTAATAACAATTGCGTAAGTTCCTCAAGTTTAGTATCAACAGTATCTACCGTTATAAAATATTGTGTTTGCCAAAAGCTAATGTCTTTTTTAATTTCATACATGTGTTTCAAAACTGAGTCCAAATAAGCCTTAATTAAATTTTTATATGCTTTAACATCCGCAAAGCATTTTGTAATAGATAACCTATTTCCCTTCTTTTTTATGTCATCCATCATATCCTTTAGTTCCTGCTCTGACTTTTGCTGCCTAGCAAAACTAAAATTTTGAGAAAAATCCATTTTATTAGGCACTGTCTTTTTATCAGATGACGCAGGTGAATTTCTTCTTGCTCTTGATATTTCCATAATTTTTACACCCCCAATTTGTCTATATTAATTATTCTAAAGGTTTTAACATCTTATATATATTATATCGAACTTTCTTCAAAAAAATATACACACGAGAAAATAAATTCTTGCCATGTATGAAAATGAATTCTTGCCACATATACTTATTACTATATACTTTATATCATTGTATAAAGATTATCTTATTTCTCATAAATTACACTATAACAACAAATACTATAACACGAGGTGATATTCATGTTTTTCAACAAAACTATAGTAGAAGTTCTAAAAGAATTAGAAACAAATCCAATAACCGGACTTTCCGAAAAAGAACTAAATCTAAAAAGAGAAAAATTCGGACTGAATCAATTAGCATCTAAAAAACCTAAAACTTTGATAGCTATGTTTTTTGCCCAATTGAATGATATTTTAATTTACATTTTAATTGTTGCTGCTGTAATCTCTGCCCTCCTTGGTGAAACAAGTGATGCAATAATAATCGCTATTGTAATTATTATTAATGCTACAGTCGGAATTATTCAAGAGTCTAAAGCGGAAAAAGCTCTTGATGCCTTAAAAAAATTATCTACACCTAAAGCAATAGTAAGACGTGATGGCGAATTAAAAGAAATTCCGTCGCAGGAAGTTGTACCAGGAGATATTATTATTATCGATGCCGGCCGTTATATCCCTTGCGATTTAAGACTACTTGAAACTGCGAATTTGAAAATTGAAGAATCTACACTTACAGGAGAATCTGTTCCAGTAGATAAAGATGCTTTACTAGTCTTAACTGGCGATGATATTCCACTAGGCGATCAAAAGAATATGCTCTTCATGTCAACTCTTGCAACCTATGGTAGAGGAGTAGGCATAGCTGTACATACGGGAATGAATACCCAAATAGGTAAAATTGCTAAAATGCTCGATGAGAAAGTAGATGCCCAGACGCCTCTACAAAAAAAGCTAGCTGATCTTGGTAAGTACCTGGGAATAGGTGCTTTATTAATATGTGCTCTTATGTTTATAGTTGGCGTTCTTCAAAAGAGAGACCTTTTTGAAATGCTTCTTACATCAATTAGTTTAGCAGTTGCTGCCATCCCTGAAGGACTCCCTGCAATAGTCACTATAGTACTTGCTATGGGTGTTCAAAAGATGATAAAACAAAATGCTATCGTACGTAAATTACCTGCTGTTGAAACTTTAGGTTCAGTAAATATTATATGTTCCGACAAAACAGGAACTTTAACTCTAAATAAAATGACAGTAACAAAATTCTATGCAGGTGGCTACTTAGATAATATAAACAGTCTAGACATTAATGACAATGAACATAAGCTCTTGCTTGAGAGTCTTATTTTATGTAATGATGCTACTTACTCTGAGAACTCAAAAACAGGTGACCCCACAGAAATTGCTTTACTAATAACCGGGGTAAATTACAAGATATTTAAAGACGATTTAGAGAAAAAGCATAAACGAATTGATGAAATTCCATTTGAATCAGATAGAAAATTAATGACCACTGTAAATAAATATGATAATGAATATTATGTAATGACAAAAGGGGCTATTGATAATTTATTGAAGCTATGTACTAAAGCCTGTCTTAAAGGAAGCATAGTAGATATGACCGAAAAATTTAAAAAAGACATATCAACTGCATCCAATAATATGTCTGATAATGCTTTAAGAGTTCTCGGCGCAGCTTATAAAGTCCTATCGTCTCCTCATGTAAATATTGATTCCTTAGAAAATGATTTAATATTTATCGGACTTGTTGGCATGATAGATCCACCTAGACTTGAGGTTAAAGATTCTATTTCCTTATGCAGAAAATCCGGAATAAAAACTGTAATGATAACAGGGGATCATCAAAACACAGCTTTCGCCATAGCAAAAGAACTTAATATCACTGAAAATTCTCTAGCCGTTATGTCTGGAACAGAACTTGATAAAATGTCTGATGATGAACTAAGTAGTAAAATTGATACCATAAGTGTATTTGCAAGAGTATCACCAGAACATAAAGTGAAGATTATAAAGGCTCTTAAAACAAAAGGAAACATTGTATCAATGACTGGTGATGGAGTAAATGACGCACCATCTCTTAAAATTGCAAATATTGGTGTAGCTATGGGCATAACAGGTACTGATGTAGCTAAAGGAGCTGCTGATATGGTATTAATAGATGATAATTTTTCAACTATTGTCTCTGCTATAAAAGAAGGACGCAACATCTTCACAAATATCAAAAAAACTGTAGTGTTCCTTATCTCCTGTAATGTTGGAGAAATTATTGCGCTATTTCTTGCAATACTTTTAGGCTGGGCATCTCCTCTTAGACCTATCCACATATTGTGGGTTAACTTAATTACGGATACACTTCCAGCTTTAGCTCTAGGAATCGATCCTGGTGACCCTGATGTTATGAAATATAAACCACGTAACCCGAAGGATAGTTTATTTAAGGGTACAACTGTAAGTTTGCTTCTAAACGGATTGCTAATAGGTATAGTAACTTTATCAGCATTCATAATAGGTGCAAAATATTATAGTGGAGCAACTAATCTATTCCCATTATTCCCTAAAAATATTTCGGGAGATGCACTAAAACATGCACAAACTATGGCATTTGTAGTACTTAGTGTTTCTCAACTTGTTCATTCTCTAAATATGAGAAATGATAAAAAATCTATATTCCAAATAGGTCTATTTACAAACAAATATTTAATTGGAGCTATAGTCTTAGGTATATTGCTACAAAATATAATAATAACTGTGCCACCACTCGCAAGTGCTTTTAGTGTTCATGCTTTAAGTTTATTAGATTGGGGCATCGTTACTATCTTAGCTTTAATGCCACTATTCTTTAATGAGTTTATTAAAATTTTTAAACGTAATTCACAAAAATATATAACATAAGTATAAAACATATAAAAACAGTAAAAGACTTATGAATTCATAAGTCTTTTACTGTTTTTAAAAAATATAACTATTTTAATTTGGTACCTTCTTCATCTTGAACAATTAGATCACTCTTCATAAGTCCACCTAATGCTCTTTTAAAAGCATTTTTACTAGTTTGAAAAACTTTCTTTATATCGTCTGGAGAACTTTTATCATTGTATGGCATAGATCCATCGCATTTATTTAAATATTCTAATATTTGCTCTTCAACTACATCTCTTTCTTCTAATCTTGGTTTTCTTGCTGTTACATCCATTTTGCCATCTTCATAATATTTTTTCACTCTTACTTTTAATCTATCTCCTGGTATTACTTTAGCATAATTTTCATTTCTTAGAATAACTGCTCTATAAATATCATCAATGGCTATCATTAAGGTACCATTAGTCTGAATTCCGTATACTGTTCCTTCCACTTCATCATCAATATTAAATGAATCTGTCTCGTATAAATATTGATCAATAAAAGTGGTAGCTGCGAGTCTTCCAGTCTTGTCTAAGTACACATAAAAAAGATATTTTTTACCTGTTTCTAGGCTATAATTTTCTTCCTTAAAAGGAACCAATATATCTCTTTCTAACCCAATCTCTACAAAACTTCCGATTGGAGTCATGTCGACTACTTTTAAATAAGCTAAGTCGCCAACCTTTGCAAGGGGCCTTTTTAAAGTTGCAATTAATCTATCACTTGAATCTCTATATATAAACGCTTCAACTTCATCGTCAATCTTAAGCGCTCTACCTACTGTACTTTTCATTGGCAATAGTATGTCATCACTAGTGTTATCTGTCTCAGCGCCCAGATAGTACCCAAATTCTGCTCGCCTAACTACTTTTAAGCTATTAATATCTCCTATGTTTATCATTTATTATCTCCTACCTCTTATTTAAATTTTGAATTAATCAATATTTAAATTATATTTATTTTGAAATCTATTTTAAAATGAATTTTATTGAACGTTTCGCATAATTCTGCGCTAATTCTTTTAGACCTTCTTTTTCTTTTATAGTTAGCTTTCGAATAACTTTTGCTGGTACTCCCATGCAAAGGACGCCCGATGGTATTTTCTTTCCTTCAGTAACTAAACTTCCAGATCCTATTATAGTATCTTCTCCTATTTCAGCCCCATTAAGTATAATACTTCCCATTCCAATTAAAGTATTACTTGATATTTTACAACCATGTATTACAGCATTATGCCCAATTGTTACGTAATCTCCGATATTAACTGCAAAATCGTGATCATTATGCACTGTACAATTATCTAAAACATTTGTATATTCACCAATAGACATAGAATTCATATCACTTCTTACTACAGCACCAAACCAAATGCTACTGTTCTCTCCAATTGATACATTTCCTATAACATCTGCACTTCTAGCAATAAAAGTATTTTCGTGTATATTAGGCATTTGCCCATCAAATTGATGTATCATAATGTCATCATCACCTCTTCTAAAATAATAAATATATATCTATTATACAACAATATTTAAATCCAATTTATTTTGGAATATATTTCTTTGAAAGTTCTACATAATACTGCGCTGATTCCTTTAGTCCTTCTTTTTCTTCTTTTGTAAGGTCTCTAATGACTCTTGCTGGTATTCCCATACAAAGAACACCTGAGGGTATCTTTTTCCCTTGGGTGACTAAGCTACCTGCACCAATTATAGTATATTCTCCTATTTCAGCCCCATTAAGTATAGTACTTCCCATTCCAATTAAAGCATAATTCGAAATTTTACAACCATGTATTATAGCATTATGTCCTATCGTTACGTAATCTCCTATATTAACTGGAAAATCGTCATCATTATGCACCGTGGAATTGTCTTGAATATTTGTATATGCCCCTATAGACATAGTGTTCATGTCACCTCTTAATACTGCTCCAAACCAAACATTACTGAACTCTCCTATAGTTACATTCCCTATAACGTCTGCACTACTAGCAATAAAGGTATTTTTGTCTATATTAGGTATTTGTCCATCAAATTGGTGTATCATAATTTCAACATCTCCTTTTTCAAGTTAATTTTTCCATCATATATAATGGTACATTAAATATATATTTATTATACTACTATATTTGATAAATGAGCCTATATTTCGTCATATTTTAAGCAAATATTAAATCTTGATTTATTTTAAATTTTATTATATAATACCATATGTAGTGGATATTGTTTTGCAATCACTACATATGGTATTGTATTGATTATATACATAAGATTAACCTAAATAATTAAGAAACCTTTTAGGTATAGCAATTTCAAACATTCCGAAGTACATTTTACATGATTTAGATTTAATATGCAACTAATAGGAGGTGTCTATACTAGTTTTTTTTAGCTAGTATTAATTATGGCGGAGATAAAAAATTTAATTAAAAGATATTACACAAAGGAACTAGAAAAAGATAAAACTATTACTGTTTTTGATTTGTTTAATTGGAAAAAAGTAGATGTCTTGTTAAAAGACCATAAAACTAATAAAATACTTCTCGATATGAAAGATTTAGAATTCCCAGAGCATTACTCACAGAATTCATGCGATATAATTGCTTCGAAATATTTTAGAAAATCTGGTGTTAATAACAAAGAAGGTTACGAGAATAGTATGAAAATGGTATCTCATAGGCTTGTTAATTTTTGGTGTGAAGCCTTGACTGACGAGACTATTATTAAATCTACTGAAGAAAAGAGCATTATATATGATGAATTAATATATACTTTTTTGAATCAAATGTTTGCTCCAAATTCTCCTCAATGGTTTAATACTGGGCTTAACCTCTCCTACGATATAAAAGGGGGATCTTTAGATAATTTTTATTATGATGAAAAATTAAAAAAGATTGTTAGAAGTGAAGATGCTTATACAAGAACTCAAGCATCAGCTTGTTTCATTCTCTCAATTGAAGATAAACTACTAGGCAAGCATTCAATTTCTGAGCAGTATGTAACAGAAACTAAACTATTTAAAGGTGGCTCTGGTACTGGAACTAACTTTTCTAGCCTAAGAGCCCGTGGTGAGAGATTATCTAGCGGCGGATTTTCATCCGGCCTTATGAGTTTTTTAAGAGGCCTTGATAGAAATGCTGGGGCTATAAAATCTGGAGGAACTACAAGGCGTGCAGCTAAAATGTTATGTCTTGATATTAATCATCCTGAAATAATGGAGTTTATGACTTGGAAAGCTAAAGAAGAAGATAAAGTACGTGCCCTTACTAAAATGGGTTATGATGGTAGCTTTGAGGGAGAAGCTTATGAAACTGTATCTGGCCAAAATGGAAATAACTCCATAAGATTCTCAGATGAATTCATGATGAAGGTAGATAATTTATCAAAAGATCCTAACCAGACTATAACTCTTAAAGGAAGATGTGATCATTCAATTGATAAAGACATAAGTGTTAAAGAACTATGGGATACTTTTAACAATGCTGCTTGGCAATGCGCTGACCCAGCTCCTCAATTTGATGACACCTTTAATGCATGGCATACTTGTCCTGGTGGAGAAGATGGAGTAATTAATGCTAAATATAACAGAATAAATTCAACTAATCCTTGTGGAGAATATGCCTTCTTAGATGATACATCTTGTAATTTAGCATCTATTAATATATATAAATTTTATGATAGCAAAACTAAGAAATTCGATGTTGATGGATATGTTCATTTAATAGGTCTTACTCAATTAGTTCTTGAAGCTTCCATACATTGGGGCCAGTTTCCAACTGAGGATATAGCAAGGAAAAGTTATTTATTTAGAACCACAGGTCTTGGACTTTCAAATTTAGCTTCTTTATTTATGGTAATGGGCTATGCTTATGACTCAGAAGATGCTAGAAATATAGCCGCATCACTAAGTGGAATAATGACTGCCCAGTCCTATTATGTTTCATCACTGCTGGCAAAAGAGATAGCTCCTTTTGAAAAATATGAAATTAATAAAAATCATATGCAATTGGTTATAAGAAATCATGCTAGAGCTGCTGGAGCACTAAATAGTAAATATGAGAATTTAAATTATCAGCCTATAAAAGTTAACCATGCTATATTAAATAATAACTCACTTGGCAATATCAGTGAAACCCTTAAAAACTGTTGGTCAAATGTATTAGCTAGCGGTGAAAAATATGGTTTTAGGAATGCTCAAGTTACAGTTTTGGCTCCTACTGGTACTATTTCCTTTGCAATGGATTGTGGCGCAACATCAGTAGAGCCATACTTTAGTCATTGTATATATAAGAAATTATCTGGTGGCGGATTTATGACCATCGTAAATCCTGTAATTAAAGATTCTTTGGATAACCTTGGATATTCGAAAACCGAAACAAATGATATTCTTGAATATATTCTAAGAAAAGAAAAAGTTAATGAAAATGGATTTGAATACGAGAAAATAGTTGATGGTAAAATTGAGGGAGCTCCCCATTTAAAAATAAAACATTTGCCGATATTTGATACAGCAAACAAATGTGGTAGCGGACAAAGATATATATCATTTATGGGACATGTTCTTATGATGGCAGCAATAACTCCACTGATATCAGGTTCTATATCAAAGACTGTAAATTTGCCTAAAAACGCTACAATAGAAGACTTTAAGGAAGTTATATTAAGTTCTTGGAAGCTTGGAGTCAAAGGTATCTCCTTGTATAGAGATGGTTCAAAAGCAAGTCAGCCTTTAAACACTACTTTGTCTGAAGATAAAGAAGTATTACTTGAGGATTTATCCTATGCTGCCCTTTTAAAGAAAGCAAAATCATTACAAGAAACCTCAAATCACTCAACACGCGAGAAACCTATTGGAATACGTTATGGAACTACTCACCCTGCTCAAATAAATGATGTAAAAATTTACACCACTGTCAATAGACGTTCAAATGGAGAAATTTCTGAAATATATATAACTACAGATAGAGAAGGTACTATTATTACTGGATTATTAAATTCTCTTTCAAAGGCAATTTCAGTAATGCTCCAGAATCATGTGCCCGGAGAATCAATTTCCAAAATGCTTCGAGGACAAAAATTTGAACCTTATGGTTTTGTACAAAAACATCCATACATTAAATCCGTATCTTCTATATCTGATTTAATTAGTAAGATTATTGATATAGAACTAGGCGATTATAGCAGATGTCAAATTAAACCCGAAAGCTACAACAACACTAATACACCCAATAATCCACTAAGACCTGATGAAACTGAAGTTTCATCAGGTCTTGCAGAAGCTGAGAATGTTCTCTCCCCTACTGGTGTAAAAACAGGCAAAATTCAAGGGGAAAGATTATACTCTGAAACCTGCTCTCATTGTTCAAGTACAAGACTTGTGAGGAACGGTACTTGCAAGGTTTGCCTTGAGTGTGGAACTACTACCGGATGTAGTTAATACTAGTTTATAAGACTTTACCCTCTGGAGAAAACTCCAGAGGGTTTTTATTTTTATAACTTGATATAAATAAAGCATTTACTCTTCAATGTTTACTATAGCTTTCTTACTTATATCAAATTTCACATCTTCTCTTTTGGCTATTGAGGTATTATATTCCATAGAATATTTCAGGAATTCTCTTATTTACGCTACATTAGATTACAATCTTCCCCATATAACGTTTACATTTTATATAGTGATAGCTATAATAGTATTGTAACATTATAAATTTATAATGCTACCAGAGTCGTGTAAATTATGAAAACAAAAAAAATATATCATTGTCTATTAATATTGGACAAGCTAAGTAACTACATAGATGGACTAGATTTTGTTCGAAATTTTTTGGGGGAACAATAAAATCATTCCTCTGGGATTGAGATATATTGGAGACCTAATGGTTTCCAGATTCACTAATTTTATAAGAGGAGGTATAAATAATGAAGTTTTCTGATGAGAAGTTTGTAATATCAAAGTTTAATATTTGGGATGGTTTAAGCGCTGGTGAAAGGATAAAGATTTCGATAGTTTATGCAAAATATTCCATATGGTGCAAGCTATGGCAATATGACATAATTGACAAATTATTTTTTTCAAGTAAAGAGTATGAAGATTGGCAGTGTCAAGTAGCAAGTTCCAACGAACATGGGTTAGCTAAATGGTATCTTGAAAATTTTAAGCAGGATATTTCTGAAAAGGACCTTATTGGTTTAATTGGGAAAAAAATATATATACACTATGACCCTGCCGAGATATTAGGGCATAAATTAGACCCTGATACAGACACCATTAAGGTTATCGGTTATAAAAAAGATGTTAGAGTATGTTCAGATGTAAGCTTGGCATACAGGTATAGTTTAAGTTCTTCTTGTGAGTACGATAATGATATATTAGTAGGAACTATTTTTGAGGTTGTTAATGATACTGGTATAATAAACTAATGGAAATTGCTCTATCAATAAACTAATATAAAATTTAATACCTCAAATAAGTAATAGAAGTTCTGATTAATCTCAGGGCTTTTTTTATGCATAGTAAATACATTATATTATTTATTTATGTTAAAATAATTTTGTATTGATATTTTAACAATTAATGGAGGATTTCAAAATGAATTTATTGAACAAGAAAAAGTTATATAAGCATATTTTTAAATGTGTGGGAATTTATCTATTATTATCATTTTCGGCGTGTTTTATGGAATTATTTAGGAAATTAACCTTTGGATATATAGATTATACATTTCTGATTTGGAATTTATTTCTTGCATGGATTCCACTAATTCTTTCTATTATCATTGGGTATATCTATACTTTTCATAAACGAAGTGTATTTAGAAAAATATATTTGCTGTTTTTAGGACTTATTTGGGTTGTAGTTTATCCTAATTGTCCATATATAATAACAGATTTTATTCATCTGAGTGGTATAAGATATTATATTAATAACATACGCTATACCATGAATTTTATCCTATGGTACGACTTTATAATGATTTCGTTATTTATCTTAACTGGTTTTTTGCTTGGATTTATTTCTTTATATATGATTCAAACGTTGCTTACGGATAGATTTAATAAATGGATTGGAAGTATTTTTGTGGGAAGTGTTTTGTTCTTAAGTAGCTTTGGAATCTATTTAGGAAGATTTATCCGATGGAATAGTTGGGATATAATATTTAAACCAAAAATATTGATTAGTAGTATTTTAAATAATTCTAATGAGTATGCTGTTGATTTTACTATTTCATTTGGATTATTTTTGATATTAATATATTTTGCCCTTAATTATTTAACAAAACTGAATGAATATAAGCTGATTTTTCACAAATACGAAGAAACATAGAATACAGATCAATATACTTTATTTGTTATATTCTATTATAGCTTGTATACACTCATAGGGACATCAACATCTTCTATTAGAATTAAGCCTTACCTATAAAGGTTAGGTACATGAGCACTGCATTTAGTACTATTATAACTGTAGCTACTAGAACACCCAAAATCTGCACAAAACGGTTATTAACTAAAATACCCATTAAGTCTTTACGCTTAGCTATAATTAACATTTGGATTATTGGGAATGGCAGAATAAAACTAAGCGCAACCTGGCTCAAAATAAGAACTTTCATTGGATTAATTCCAAGTGCAATTATAATCAAAGCCGGCATCATGGTTATAAATCTTCTAACATTAATAGGTATGCTTAAATTAACAAAACCAGTCATAATTGTTTGTCCCGCAAGTGTTCCAACAACAGAAGATGATAGTCCAGATGCAAGTAATGCTATTCCAAAGGCACCACTTGATAAAGAACCTAATAATGGTTGTAACGATTTATGAGCTTGGTCCATTGTATCGACAACCATTCCATTTCTATAAAAAACTGCGGCGGATACTACAACCATTGCGGCATTAACAATAAAAGCAATGTTCATAGCAATAGAAATATCTATTTTTTCCATTCTCAAATGCCTTAATTTTCCTTTATTTGACGAATCAGTACTTCTGTGTTGAACTAACTGCGAATGGTAATATATTACATGAGGCATGACTGTTGCACCAAGCATCCCTACTGCAATTAATACAGCTTCACTATTGGGAAGCATAGGAATTATCGTATGAATGCCTACTTGAGTCCAATCTGGCTTAGCGAGAAATAATTCTATTGTATATGCAATACAGATTATGGTAACAAGTACTGCTATTATGATTTCAATAACTTTCTGACCATACTTCTCCAAATAGCAGATTATAAATGTTATAAGTCCTGTAAGAAGTCCTGCGTATATCATAGGTATATGAAACAATAAATATAATCCTAATGTCCCCCCGAGAAACTCTGCCAAATCGGTTGCCATTGCACCTATTTCAGCAACAATCCAAAATATCCAGTTTACGGCTCTCGGGAATATCTTAGCGCACATTTCGGGGAGATTATGACCTGTAGCTATTCCAAGTTTAGCAGACATAGTCTGTAAGAATATAGCTAATATGTTACTCCATAAAATTACCCAAATAAGTGTATAGTTGAATTTTGACCCTCCACTTATATTAGTTGCAAAGTTACCTGGGTCAATATATGCAACGCTAACAACAAAAGCAGGCCCTATAAACGTTAGTAATTGTTTTAACTTGCTTAACTTTTTCATAACATTATCTATACCCTGTTTTGCAACAGGACAACTAACATCTATTAAGTTTTTATCACTTTCCATAAGATACATCACCCTTCGTACTTAATTTATTTTGGTATAGTTAATAACAATTAACCTTGTTAGTTTAGACTAACTTTATTTTTCTAATATAAGATATGTAGTGGCTTTTAAAGTTGTTACACTAAAGGGATATCATACGCAAAATGATATTTCGTACATTAAAAAGAACACAACTCCATAAATGTAAATATTCTCATACATATTAATAAACTCTGAACTTGCATTTAAATATATAACACCCTTCATAAATAATAAAATAACTAGTGTAATTTTAAAAATTACACTAGTTATTTTATTTGAAGCTATGATACTACATAATTGACTTAGATCCAAATATAGATGAATTAAAAAGGCTTATACTAAATATGAGTAAGATATTGCACATATTACAAAGTCGACGTTATATGTATAATACTGTTTCAGCCCAAAGACCACCTCTTTCAGATTCAGTTAAAATCCTTCCTTTTTTCTTTCTACATGTAACGCATAAGGATTTACCTTCATAAACGTTCTTAAAAAGTTTCTCGCTAATTCCACACAGTTGGCTAAAACATTTTTTACAATTAAAATCTTTTCTAGTAATTTCAATGGCCATTTGATACACCTCCTTGTATTTATTAAATAATTAGTAAAAAGGTATTCTATTTATTTACTAGTTTATACATTGGTTCTGGCTCTGCATGTTTGTATACATTATCTTTTGTTCTTCCTGAAATCCCCCCTGGAGAAATAGCCCCTTTATTATAGTCATTATTAATAATAATTATTTTCTTATTTGTAGCATCCAGTTCAACTTCGCACCCTATTGGTAGAGTTAGCATTGGATGTGTATGGCAGCAATCAAAATCTGCAATGAATGGCAAGTTGGTATCGCCTAACACTTCTAATAATATTTCATATGGCTTTCTTCCTGTTTTCAAATCATTAAACATTTGGTGCTTTCCAAGTATGATTCCTGATATCTTATCAAATACACCATTTAGTTTCAGTAAAGAAAAACTTCTCTCAATAGTTCCTGGGTCCTTAAATCCATTTTCTATAAAAAGTATATCACCATCTTTTATTGTGGGCATATATTCACTACCCCAAATTCCCTGCATTGTATCTAAATTCCCACCAATTAATCTTCCTTGTGTCCTTCCACCATTAACTGTAACTAACTGATTTTTCTTTTGTACCTTAGCTCTATCTTGCGTTTCCCAATCTATAGATTCCTCAGTCCAAAAGGACGGAGTATTTAAAGTATATGGAAATTCTGTTTGATCAATAAGAATTTCTTTAAAATATTGATATGTACAATCAACAAAAGGAGGATACTCACCAAAAGATGCTACTAATGCAGGTCCATAATAAGTATTAATTTTTATTTTGGCATATATAGCAAGTAAAATTGCTGTAACATCAGAATGACCTATTATTATTTTCGGATTTCTTTTTAGCTCTTCATAATCTATATATGGAAGAATTGAATTCGAATTCATGCCTCCAATTGTAGCCATAATACATTTTATTTCTGGGTTTCTAATTAAACTATTTAGTTCCTCTGCTCTTTCCCTGATGCTTCCTGATCTATAATAATCATATTTTCCAGTTAGACTGCCTTCTACAATCCTCCATCCTTTATTTTCTATATATTTCTTAGCCTTATCAAACCTATTAGGACAGGTATATGTTATAGGTGCTGAAGGCGAAAATATACCGATTGTATCTCCCTTTTTTAATTTTTGTATATTGATCATTAAATCTAACCGATTCAAATCAATATATAATTTAATTCTGTTATTCAGAATTTCACATAACTATGATCTTCCCGACAGTTATGTCGGAAATATTTATTTTAGCAGTATCACCACCATATTCTACCAATTCATCATAACACAAAAATATTATTTGAACCACTCTTGAATGATGGTTACTTTCTTTTGTAGCATCAAGTTCAATTTAATTGCTAATAATAGAAAAACACAATTTAAAATAACTTATTTGTTATATTTCTGAACAACTTGGAAGACATGATGCTTTGATTCAGCCATGTTTAGGCCATGAAAATTTGTTGTAAAAGTAAACCATCGCGAAAAAATATTTCACGATTATTCTTGTTTAACGTTGTGCTTCTAATACCCTTTTTTATTCGTATATTTCATATATAAACCCATTCAATATAAAATTAGTTATCGTGAAAACATTTAATTATTCCTATTGAAATTTGCATTATTTATTAGTTCGTCAGGTAAACTTGATAGCTTAAAATTCAATTCAAGGAACATGCAAATAATCTACTTTCACATAGAAGCATTATAAATACCCATGATATCTACAAAAGTTCCCTGTCTTGGGTTTGTAGAGGATGTTATATCTTTTTCAGCATTTTTGGAAAGAAATTCAATATCCTTTTTTTCTACTCCTAAGTCTTTTAGATGAGTTGGAATACCTATATCTACAGAAAGCTTTTGAATGTTATGCATAATTTTTTTAACAGATTCTTTTTTATTATGTGTTTTAATGCCAATTGCTTCACTAATTCTAAATATTCGCTCGTCAGATATTGACACTGAGTTAAACTCTAATACATGAGGTAATAGTATTGAATTACAAACTCCATGAATTTGTTGATAAAATCCGCCTATTTGATGAGACATTGAATGAACATATCCTAAACCTGCATTATTTAAGGCCATGCCTGCCATAACAGAGGCAAACATCATCTTTTCCCTGGCTTCCAAATCATGACCATTATCATAGGCTCTTTTTAAATAACCAAAAACTATTTTTAAGGCATCCATTGCTAGTGAGTCTGTGATTGGTGAAGCCTCTGTAGAAACAAAAGCCTCTATGGCATGGGTAGCAACATCAATACCAGAACTAGCAGTTACTTCAGGTGGCATGGTTACCATAAACATAGGATCGTTTACGGATATTATAGGTATCATTTTAGAATCTCCAATAGTCATTTTTAATCTTCTACTCTCATCTAAGATAATCGCAAAATTACCCACTTCAGATGCCGATCCAGATGTCGTATTAATTGCTATGATTGGCAAGCAAGGCTTTGTCATTTTATTATAACCCTCATAATCTCCAATAGCTCCACCATTTGTTGCTACAATAGCTATACCTTTAGCACAATCATGGTTTGTGCCACCCCCTATAGATATGATAAAGTCATAATTTCTTTTTAATGGGTTTAACCCCTTATTCAAATAGGTGAGACCATCTTCAACAAATGAAACTGTCGCATTTGGATGTAAGATGCCATCAAAAATATCATAGGAAATAAACAAACTTTTTAATATTGTCTCAACCATTTCAACGTACCCACAGCTTATTATGTTTTTGTCTGTAACAATTAATGCTTTGCTTAGTTTGTGTGCCATTAACTCTGTGGGTAAATCCTTAATAGCTCCTACACCAATAAGATTTTTTGCGGGCATAAAAAAATTATGCGTATTTTCCAAATTTCATCAACTCCTGTTTTAAATATTTGTTAAAGTTTTATTGTGTTTTCTGAATGTGTTACATTCAACTTACTTTTGAAGAACATTATGACTAAATTAAATAAAAAATTTGCGTTTCTCATTCTTCACCATTTTGATATTACTATTTTATTGTATTATTTTTTTATTATTAGGATAATTGAATAGAAATATCCAAGGATATTTCTATTTACTGAAAATTTTACATTAACTTGTATATCCGAAGAATATTATGTTACCTTTAGATACAAGGTTATTGTATATTTATATTTTTTACTGATTTTATTACATTTAATCTTTCTTATACTAATAAATAGGTTTAGTTGAATATTATTAATTTCAAATGAGGTGGTACAAAAATAGAAAAAGTAAATTTTTATAGCGATTTACTTAGTAAATAAATGTCAATGTTGGTATATTTACCTCGGAAGTTTATCAGCAAATTTCCAGTAATAATTTTCAATATACTGAAATTGTATAATTTTAAATTTACTTGAATAACTGGGAAGTATGCAGACTGTTGCGTCTTAAAAATAATTATAACTCCTCCCACCCCAATAAATTTTGATAATCAATTTCCAGTTTTAATATTGAATTAGGTCTTCACAAATAGCGGGTTATCCCAACTATCTTCTATAATAAATCTTTCATCCCTTATATCTTCAATAATGTCTATTTGAAGCATACGTTTCTTTCTAAAATTTCTTATTAAATGCCATTCTGTTTTTAACTGATGAAATGCATTGTTTTCTATATCCCATCTCTTATGCATTATTAGCCACAAACTTTTTACTGAGGTGAATTTATCTGTTGTTATAATCCATGCTTCTTTAATTTCTACACTATCTCCAGTATGAATTTGTTCCACAAATTTTATAAATCTTACTTTTATATCTGAAGCTGGCATTTCAAAATGATCTTCGTCCCAAGCTTTAATTATGGTGTAGTTGTTATTTTTTTTCTTCACAGTCCAACTTTCATCTGCCTCTTTACATTTAAATAAAGCTAATGCGTCTTTTACGATGTTAAGCCTTTCATCCTTAACTCTTACCACTGCATCCATACCTATGGAAAGTACTTCTTTAATCCAAGTGGACTTACAGTATAAAGCATCAGCAACTATAATATCTGCAAAATGATGATATTGCTTATACAGGTTTTTTATTAGTCGCTTACCGCCTGTAATTTCACCTTCATCCTTCTTTGAACCATCTTTTTTAGGTTCAAGCATTTCTTGCCCTAAAATAATATGTGAGTCAGAACCTACGGTTACACATACTACTGTCCTATGAAAATAATGAGTAACTCCATTCTTATGAGTACGTGAAAGACAGTTCTCACAACACTTTTTAGCACTCTCAAACAGCTCCACACCATCTATAGCCACTATTTTTAATCCGTCTAAAGTACCAGTTCTAAATACCTTATTTTTTATACTAGTTTTTATTATATCAGTATGAACATTATTCAAACCTTCTAAATCAAAATCACTTAAACACCGCCTAACGGCGTCAATTCGTGGGATTTTAGTTTTTTTGGCAATACTTTCTTAAATTTATCTTTTTCAAGCCAGTGATTTAACCTATTAAAACTTCTTATTTGTAGCATAAACCCGAATAATACAACAAAAGTGATTGTTGAAATATTTATTGGAAATTTTATTCTTTTATCCTCTAACGTATTGATTTTTTCACCTAAATGGTATACTTTATTAATATAAGTGAGTAATTGCTTTAAATAACTTTTGCCCATTTTATCAGCATCCTTTTTTTGTTTTCGCAAAATCATTATAAAAAGGATGCTTTTATTTTGCGAATTTTTTGACTGTAATTTCCAGTGAAAATCGGAATTTATAGTTTTCTTGGTAATCACCAATAAACTATTACAAATCTGATATATGATAAATTTGATTTTAAACAAATAACATCTACGTAAAGGTATACATTTACGTAAATGTTATAAAATTGCTATTGGTGTGATTCAAACTTATGTTGGCGAGACCCCTCTAATAATCATATCAAAACATAAAATGGATATAAAACGTGACTTTTCCCTATGTTAAGCAAATAATATTTAAAAATAAGTACCATAAAGGTTCTATTAGGATTGTTTTTACACTTTGTTTTTTATAATAGTTTTGGAACTGAAAATCACGTATAAAGTTACTATTTCCCAGGCTTATATTTAAGTACAAAAGACAAAGGTTTATGGAACTATTTAACGTGGTTTTTGTCGGTTTCGTTGGCTACACCTCCTAAAGAGGAAGTGTGAATATATGTATAAAATTATACTTGAATTACGAGAAGCAAGAAAGCTTAAGCATATGGCACAAAAGAGATTAGCAGTTTTAGCAAGTATATTCCAAAGCCATATTAGTGAGTTAGAATCAGGTAAACAAAGCCCTACATTAAAAACTGTGTAAAATCTAGCTGATGCACTTAAAACATGCCCATATGATTTATTAGAGATGGAAACCTTTAAAAACAAAAAAAAGCCTAGCGTATTTTTTAGACTCTTTTTCTGAGGAGTATTTTGCTAGAATGAATAGATAAATAAAAGTGAATTTTTAGTGATTAATAATATTTCTAATAGGATGCTGTAAAATTGTTGTATTTAATAATTAATTTCCTAAAATAAAAAACATTTATAAATATTTAAATTGAAATAATTCGTTAAAGATTTGTAGTATTATTGAAAATAAAAGTAAAAAAAACCCTAAAATTAAATATAGAGATTTTGTAATACATTGTGCGGAGTATAAGTTAAATACTAACTCTGTTTTGTAATCTTAACTTGTCAGCCACCATTGCTATAAATTCTGAATTAGTAGGACTACCTTTTTCATTACGAATAGTATAACCAAAAATCTTATTAATATTTTCCATTTGTCCCCTATTCCATGCAACTTCTATTGCATGCCTCATTTCTCTTTCCACCCTACTAGCAGTAGTATTAAGTTTTTTACCTACTATTGAATACAATTCTTTTTTAACTGCTGATAAAAGGGCAATATCGTTCATCACCATGTATATTGCTTCCCTTAAAAACATATAACCTTTTATATGAGCAGGTATGCCAATTTCATGTATGATATTAGTTATTTGATCGATCATATCAACTGGTTGACTTTTATTGATTTTAACTTCAGTATTATCAAGATAAGTAAGTGGTTTTTTTACATCGTCTATAGTACTATTTAACGTCTGCCTTATCCTATTAATCAATACTTTCATGTCAAAAGGTTTTACAACATAATAATCTACTCCTAGTGCTATGGCTTTTTGGGTTATTTTTTCTTGCCCAACAGATGATAAAACTATTACACGAGGTAATGGGTCTAACTCCATTGTATTTAGTCGCTCTAAAACTCCCAACCCATCAATAATAGGCATAACTATATCAAGTATTACTAAATCTGGTTTTTTTTCTTCAATCAATTTTAATGCTTCTAATCCATTTTCTGCAATGCCAGTGACAACAATATCCTTTGCCTTTGATAAATAATCATTAAGAATATTACAAAATTCTTTGTTGTCATCAGCAATGATTATGTTTATTTTTGATTCTTCCATATTTATATCTCCTTATAATGTAGTTGTAAGCATTGATAATAAATCAGTCATAATAACTACGAATGTTATAACTAATATCTTATCTAATATTCGCAACTCATAATTTTATTTTAATTAATCTTGTCTTAATTCTGATTATTGTCAATTACCAATATTGGATACTGGAAATCAGTTAATTCACAATGATATAATAGCTCCTGAGTAGAGAAGGTAGATGTAAATCTCCTGAGTGGTGATTATTTACCTATACTCGTAAAAAAGCGTATCATTCCATCAGTGAGCTTTCTGTATTTTAGCTGGTTGGGTTTTTAATTTTGGAACTACCCGTGTCACAAACAAGGTTACAGCCTCATTGATAGAAATGATGCATTATCTATCGCAAGTTTAGGTAAATTTGAAGATATCAAGGTTTCATCTGACTCCGATATCGAAATTCTCACCCTAAAATTATTAATACGTACTGAAGTAGCTACGCTTTTTAAAAATTTTCTTGGCGTACCATTCTTCTAATGCTCTATTTCATTACTTTCTATATAGACTGCTATATTAGGTTTGAGTCTTGATATATAAAATGCTACTCTCTTTTTTATGTCCAAAAAATCTTCAAAGTTGAAATATCCAAGGTCTCTTAAAATAAGATCGCCCGATTTAATAGTATCTCTTATCTTACTTCCAAAAGTATTGTCACTTCCAGAGCCAGCTCCTACTTGCATATTAAGAAAATTTCCGAATTTCAATTCATGTTCTAGTTGTATTTTCACACCTGGAGCTTGAGAGCAGCCACCAAATTCAGGATAAATATTTTTATAGCTTGATGGCTATGTAACGATACCCCTATTAGATCTATATTTAATTAAAGAAGGACTCTAATTAAAAACAAATTATTTGTTAATTACTATATATTTATAATAACAAGTAATTGTGATATTGGTGTCAAATATTTATGTGAATAATATGTGAGTCTCATTCATTTATTTAAAAATACTTATTAAATAGAATGAAGCTCCCCCTACAATATAATTTTCATTATGTTGTATGCCTTGTTTATTTTTAGAATAGAAGGATTCCAATAAATCCAATAAATCCAATTACTCCAATAAGCAATAAAACTAGGACAAATATCTCTGTTTTATTTTGAAAGCTGATTTCGGTCTTCCATTTGAGGAGGCTCTTCCATCCATTTATGTTCAATCATTATTTTTGCACCTTTTTTTGCATAATTTAATGTATCCTTTGAAATAAATGCGAGTTTAAGAGGTAAATCATTTCTCATACTAAAAGATGTACCTAATTCTGTGAAGCCTAATGCTGTTGTGGATATTGAACTGATAGTAAACATCATAAGTTTATCTGAAAAGGGTGCCGTAGTTGAATCTGTAGCTCTACCTGCCCATGTACTCGGTGGCTGAATATCACTTTTTAGAAAGATAGCACTTAATAAAGCAATATTTTTTTTTGCTAATTCTTTACCTTCTATAAAGTATTTTTCAACTTCACTTTCTTTTGCAACTTGTGCAAATCCCGTCAACAACTGCATAACCAAAATGTTATCTTCTATAGCTTCATTAATATAACCAACCTCAATTGTATTTAGTGAGCGTTTATCAGAAAAAAGATTAAATCCACTCATGTAATTTTTGTCTTCAATAAACTCTACTTGCTTTGGCATAGTTACATATGGTGATCTTGCAAGTACTCCTTTTCTCAATAAATAGTTTGTAGTCATCATATAATATTTATTAGAAATATCGTACTTTAGCTTAAATACATCATTAACTTCTTTCATATGTGACATAGTTGAATATACAGCACAGTAACCTAAATTTAATTTCATCATTTGGCGAAGAAACATTATATGAAAAAAATCATCAAATAGCGTTGGTGCTTCTTTTACCACATCCTGTTCACCAAATCCTATTGGAATAACTACTTTTTCATTATTAAAAATATTCACAATTTCATTTTTAGTATTTTCATATTCGATAATATAGTCAGTTAACATATTTTGAGCTTCTTTATCTATAGTTTTATCCTTAAAAAAATCATAGACTATTAACCTTGCTGATGCTGCTATGTAAGTCATCCATAAGGTACCTAATTCTGATGAAGTTAATTGTTTTTTTGCTTCGGTTGACATTTAATCCCTTCTTCCTATTAAAAATTATTATATGAGAATAACAGAAATATATATGAACTCCTTATTATTAGGGATATATTATGTTTTTTATGAATAAAGTTTTATTTGTAAATACAGTTCTACATAACATAATATCAGTATTTACAAATTCATTTTATTTAATGCAGTTATACGGTATTTTCATTAAAAAAAATAGAATATGAGGGCTTATGAGCGCAATAATCCAAGCATATAATGGATTTTTGTAATGAAGATATAATACTGAGAACTATATATAATTAAATATAAGAGAAAACCATATATTCCAACCGTTACGGTGAGTAAAATATCCTAATGTCATACCAATCAATTCTGCTATAGTAAAAATGGCAACAAAATATGAAATATAAGTAATGATTTTTGTTGTTTTTTTTTGGAAGTTTAGGAATAAACAACATTACTGTACTTGGATATACTGTTATACAAACAACATTACTCAAAATAAGAAATAAGATTGTTGAATAATATTTTCTTTAATTTCTCCAATCCCCTAATTTATAGCGTATAGCAATAGATACAACTGCAAGAAATATATGATTATTAATGCCCTAATTTATTTGGATTATAAATTAGGGCATTTTTATAAAGTACATTATTTATTTAACGAATTTTGGCTATATAACTAACTTTCATGACCTCACTATAAAATAAACGAACTTTAGACGTTTTTTTATTCTTTTTATTCCCCCTTATACGAATAGTTAATATCTCTTATTTGTCGCTTAAAGCTTTTTTAAGGCCTTTAATTTCATCTGCTGTATTTGCTTACTTTTTCTATCACTTTTCTTATCATCTATGTTCAACTTTAGAGTAACATCGAATATTCGAAACCGTAGGCTTATTTTATCTTTGCTGTTTCTGCTACAATTTGGGCACTTGCAGTAATTTCTTCTATTGTGGCAGTTATCTCTTGAGTAGAGGCTGCTTGCCCTTCTGAAATAGCTTGGGCTTCATTTATTATCTCAGTTACGTCATCCATATTTTTACTTATCTCTGATAATACCTTAGAAATTTTTTGTGAAGATTCAGCACTTAATTGGGCTAATTTTCTCATTTCACTTGCAACAACTGTGAACCCTCTTCCTTGTTCACCCGCTCTAGCTGCTTCTATGGCCGCATTAAGTCCCAATAAATTAGATTGTGAAGCTATGTTCT
>Ga0209125_1000642_pt1 | contig 41983 bp, 39 predicted proteins | sample BarGraIncub1131A_FD_184503 | JGI IMG/M metagenome (GOLD analysis project Ga0209125, IMG submission 184503) | Arctic peat soil microbial communities from Barrow, Alaska - Barrow Graham LP Incubations 11-31A (SPAdes) (version 2) | ecosystem: Environmental > Terrestrial > Soil > Wetlands > Peat... | reverse complement strand
TTAAAATTTTTTTCACTGATTTCTAATAAATTATTAGTATAATGAGATATTTCATTTATTATAAATGGTGAAAATATCCCAGTAACTATAGCAAGTATAGCAAGCATCCCCTGTCCAATATTCATAGATGTTGGAATGATTTTTACATGCTCTGCTTTTTCACTTCTTGGTTTTCCAAGAAAAGTGATTCCAAAAGATTTTACTGTAGCATAAAAAGCCGCTCCACTTGTTAAGGCTACAATAATTCCACAACTAAAAATTAATATTATAATCCAAATATTGCTTACCTTAGTTATTGCTTCAATGAAACTTCTCAGTATAAGAATTTCGCTTGCAAAGCCATTAAATGGTGGAACTGCTGAAATAGCACAGGTCCCAATAAAGGTACAAATTGCAGTAAACTTCATACTTTTATTGAGTCCACCAAGTTCATCCATGTTTTTAGTACCCGTTGCATACAAGACACTACCTGCATTTAGAAACAAAAGGCTCTTGAAAATCGCATGATTTAAACAGTGAAGTAGTGCTGCGGTTAACGCTAAGGATGCTAACATTTTTAAATTATAATTTATTGCTATCATTGAAATTCCGAGTACCGCAAAAATAAGTCCTATGTTTTCCGCACTAGAATATGCCAGCAATTTTTTTATATTATTTTGTAATAGTGCATTTAGAATTGAAAAAATTGCAGTTACAGTTCCAATTACAAGTACTATAACTCCACACATTATTGGTGTATTTGTTAGAAAAATGAATATTACTCTTATAAAACCATATAGTGCAACTTTAAGCATTACCCCTGACATCAAAGCTGAAACATTAGAGGGTGCCGCTGGATGAGCCTTTGGAAGCCAAGCATGAAGTGGAACTATACCCATCTTTGCACCAAATCCAAATAGTGCAAGTATAAATATAATGTACTTTTGTTTTGATGAAAAATTCACGGAAAACTTAAGAATCTCATTAAAATTAAAGCTACCAGTGTATTTATACAAGAAAGCAAACATAATCATTAAGAATAATCCACTTATATGAGTCATAACAAAATAAAATATTCCTGATTTTAAACTTTCCTTATTGATGTATTCATAAATTACTAGGAAAAATGATGATATAGACATTATTTCCCAAAATACAAGAAAATCTATTGAATTATCAGCAAGTACAACTCCAATCATTGAAGCTACAAATAAAATAATTAAAGCCAACATATATTTTACTGAGTAATGTTTTTTATATTCCATTATGTATCCCTTAGTGTAGATTGCCACTGGAATAAATATTAAAATTATAATAAAAACGAAGTATATTGAAAGCCAATCTTTTTGGAAATTAATAAAAGGTAACAATTATTATCAGCTCCTAGTTATATATAGTTATCATTCGAATGTTGAAACGTGCCTCTTAATTATACCTTACTTTGCACATCTTAACAACTAAGGCTAATTAATTGCTTTGTAAGCTCCAACTTAATATTTATGTAATTTATTTTATTTACCTCATTTTGTTGAAATATAACTTAGAAATGTCTTTTCCAAAACTGATAGGTCACATTATTTTTATAAAAAGGAGTTGTTTTAGTATGAGTTTAAAATCAACCTTTAAACCAATAAAACTCAAAAATAAATTTATTCTTTTAATTATGCTTATAAGCATAACAATCTCAACAATAATGATTTATTCCACTATAAATAATTTTAAAAATGATAAAGTTATAACTTCTACTGTTATTGCAGAAAGATTATCAAAAATTTCAGAACTTTCCACAATGAAATATAGCTATTCTAATGTATTAGTTCTAAAAAATAGTAAAAAATTCAATGAATTATCTATTCCATTTACTGAAAAATCTTTTATAATAAAATACAGTGGCTATATTAAAGCTGGGGTAAATTTAAAAGATTTAGATGTTGTTGTTAATAAAGAAAAAGTTATTATAACATTAAAAAAAGCAATAATTTTAGATCATGCAATAAATAGTGATGATTTATTCGTTTATGATGAAAAGTCCTCAATGTTTAATAAGCTTAGTATGCAAGACATGATAAATGAAATCAGTAATGAGAAAAGTAAGGTTGAAGCTAATTTAATGAAAACCGGATTTTTAGATCAAGCCAATGCTAATACTAAATTACTTTTACAAGGCATCCTATTAGATATGGGTTTTGAAAATGTAATAATAGTTTTTAAGTAAGGATTATTCAAAAAATATAATAAAATCACCATGAAAACTTATTAAATTTAATAAATTTTCATAGTGATTTTATTTTAACCCTTTATATATTATTATTTTACAAATATTTAAAAGCAGAAAAAAATTTGTTTTTCTGCTTTTAAATATTTAATTCTCCTAGTAGGGGTCCTAGAGGGTACATTTAAATAGCCATCATTGCACAATTCTATTTTAATGTGCCTAATTAATATTATACTTTTTATTTTATAAAATTAAAACTGTAATATAATCCAATAATTTAGCTGATTTTTATTATGTTTTACCAAATCAATATATTAAAATCCACCGGAGGATCCTCCACCACTTGATGAGCCTCCTCCGAAGCCTCCTGAACCGCCTCCAAAGCCTCCTGACCCACCTCCAAAACCACCACCATTTCTTCCACCCCGTCTACCTATTGAACTCCAAAAAAGCAATGTAATCATAAATCTAGTAATTCTACCTCTATTGAGAATAAAGTCAAGAAAAACTAAAACAATAACCACTATAACTAGAGTGCCACTTCCTTTTTTAGAGATGTTTGAGTTTTTTACACTTTCATTATATTTGGGAACATTAATATTCTTGTCTAATTTTACTCCATTTTCTTTAGCTATACTATCGGATAAAACTGAATATGCTGCCCTAAGTCCCTGTCCATATTGGTTTTCTTTGAATTTTGGCACTGCAAAATCATTCATTACTCTTGAGGAGTATATATCCGTAATAGCACCTTCTAGCGCTGTTCCTACTTCTACTCTCCATTTTTTATCTTTTACTGATAATAAAATTAACAACCCATTATTTTTATCCTTTTGTCCAATACCCCAGCTTCTAAAAAGACCATTTGCATATGATTCTATAGTTTCTCCCTGTAATGAATCTATAACCACAACCGTAGCTTGCGCGCCTGTTTTGTCTTCTAATTCCTTACCTACTGACAAGATATATTGCAGCGAGTTACTATCTATTACTTTAGCGAAGTCATTAACATATTTTAATTCTGTAGGCTTCGGAAATTTAGTCTCTGCCTTTACCAAATTAATAGCTAATATCACACTTAGTAAAAATGCACTTAGAACTAGAAGTAAACTTCTAGGATTAATATCAGAAATTTTTCTAATTAATTTTTTTAAATAAGTCTTCATATTTTAACTCCTACTTAGTAAAGTCAACTTTTGGTACTTCTTTAGCTGATTCACTGGCTTTATAATATGGCTTTTCACCAAATCTAAAAATTCCTGCAATAATTGAATTAGGGAATTTTTTAATTGTGCTATTAAAATTATTAACGCTTGTATTATAATCCTGCCTTGCAATTCCTACTCTATTTTCTGTACCTTCTAGCGCTACGGTTAAATCTCTAAAATTCTCACTAGATTTTAAAGCTGGATAGTTTTCTACAATTACTAGGAGCCTAGAAACTGCGCTTCCAAGTTCACTGTCCGCTTGTGCTTTATCTGGTACCGTTTTGGCGCCTCCCAGTTTTGCTCTAGCTTCAGCTATTTTTATAAAAATATCTTTTTCTTGTAAGGCATAACCTTTTACTGTTTCTACTAAATTTGGAATCAAATCCGATCTCCTCTGAAGTTGAGTATCTATGTTTCCTTCTGATACCTTTACCTTCTGATCTAAACTCACCATCTTATTGTAGCCTCCAATAATAGGCATTGCTATTACTAGAACTATTGCTACAACAATTGCAATTGATCTTAAAGTTTTATTCATTTCTATACCACCTTTCTATTTTATAGAATATATAATAGTTGTTACTTATTTAATCCATCTAATATTAAAGCAAATTTATCCTTACATAATAAGTTATGAATTATAAAAGGATACTATACTAATTTGCTAATTATTCTTAAAAATTATGTATTATTTTAAAAAAGATATTTTCAAAAAAGTATTATGCACTTAACAAAAGCACTAGTAGATTTTTATTCTACTAGTGCTTTATTCTTAATAATAGCAAAGGTTTTTTTTATATATTCTTCTGTTTTATAATTTCCTAATTTATTATTCATTCTCGCTAAAAGATCATTTAATTTTACAATATCCTGCAAACAGATATCTTTCAATTCTTCAAAGATTAATAAGGTTTTTTGATTCTTATTATAATCTTCAATAATCAAAATCTCACCTTGCTGTGATATATCTAAGAAATGGGCATTTTTTATTAAAGCTTTTTCTTTATAAATAAAATGTTTACTATACAAATTTTTTACTATTACATGAACTGTTGAAGGTGACCAAAAACTAATTTTACTTATTTCACTTGACGTAACTCCGGGAAATGCAGCAATTATCCACAAAGCTCTAAGTTGAGCATAAGTAACATTAATTTCCTTAAGGGGTTCGCTATGGTTACTTTTAATAGTTAATATGAATGTTCTTAGAAGGTTATATATGCTAATTATTTTTTTTATAATACTAACTTCATTTGTATCAAAATCTTTTAAATCAATTTTTAAATTTATTTCATTAATCTTCTCAATATATTCAAAGATAAACTCTTTCTTTTCTTTTATAATAATACTCGAAAAAATGCCTATAATAAAATCTAATTCACTATTTGAAAATAAATCTATTAAGTTAAAAAGGTAAAACTTCTTATGCTTATCTTGTTTGTTTATATTAATGATTCTATTACCGATTTCTGTTAATTGAAATTTGTATACCTTTTTATTAATAGTCTCTTCCTTAAATATTAAGCTTTTATTTATTAAAATTTTAATCATATTACTAACAGTAGGTGAAGACCAACACCCTATCCTTGCAATGTTACTAAGTGAAATTCCTGGAAACACCTTGATAATCCAAAGAATTCTTAGTTGTGGCAATGTTATACCCGACGCCTCCACAGTCCTTGCGTAATTAGATTCAATTTTTAAAAAAGCGTATCTTGCTAAATTGTATAATGAATGTACATTAAACAAATACTCATTTTGTTCCATAAAATATCCCCTTATTTGTTGGCTATCATTAGAAATCACATTGTATAATTATCTAAAGATTATACTTTTTCAGAATTTTTGTCAAATAATCTACATTAAAATAAAAAATATTTTGTTTACATATTACAATATTCTATAATAATGTATTATAATATTAAGTGTAGCCTTTATATTAAATAAGCTACACAAATAATTTTTTTACAATTATAAAGGAGAGTCAAAAATGATATTTTCTAGTGAGACACCCATTGATACTATAGAAGAAGATTTGAGATATCTTAAGTTGTTGGCAAGCAAGTATCCCACCATTCCTGATGCTTGTACAGAAATCATAAATTTAGAAGCTATTTTAAATCTACCTAAAGGAACTGAACATTTTCTTACAGATATTCATGGTGAATATGAATCCTTTACTCATGTTCTTAGGAATGCCTCTGGCGTAATCAAAAGAAAAATTAACGATATTTTTGGTAATTCTCTTAGAGAAACTGAAAAAAAAGAACTAGCAACCATCATATATTATCCAGAACAAAAGTTAGACCTAGCACTTAGAGAAGAATCTGATATAGACGATTGGTATAAAATTACCCTTCATAAGCTTATTAAAATTTGTAGAACCATTTCCTCTAAATATACTAGATCTAAAGTTAGAAAGGCGCTTCCTCCAGATTTTTCATATATTATTGAGGAATTACTTCACGAACAACAAAAGACCTTTAATAAACAGGAGTATTACAATGGCATTATTCAAACCATAATAAAAATTGGGAGAGCTAAAGAATTTATAGTTGCTATTTCAAACTTAATTCAAAGGCTTACTATTGATAGACTTCATATTTTAGGAGATATTTATGATAGAGGACCTGGAGCTCACATAATCTTAGATACTCTTATGCACTACCATTCTATTGATATCCAGTGGGGTAACCACGATATACTTTGGATGGGAGCAGCCGCTGGCTCTGAAAGTTGCATTGCTACTGTTCTTCGTATTTCAACTAGATATGCAAATTTAGATACTGTGGAGGAAGGTTATGGTATAAACTTATTGCCCCTTGCAACCTTTGCTTTAGATTTTTATAAAAATGACCCCTGTAAATCCTTTAAACCTAAAGTTTTACTTGAAAATAATTATAGAGAAGATGACCTTAATTTAATGTCTCAAATGCATAAAGCCATTTCTATAATTCAATTTAAACTTGAAGGCGCGATAATAAAAAGATGTCCTAATTTTGAAATGCAAAATAGGTTACTTCTCCATAAAATAGACTATGAAAATGGTACCATTAATATTGATGAAAAAGAATATACACTAAACGATACTAACTTTCCAACTATAGACCCTACTGACCCTTATAAATTAAGCCAGGAGGAAAGGGAGCTTATTGACAAACTTAAATCTTCTTTCTCAAATAGTGAAAAACTCCAAAAACATGTACGTTTTTTATATTCTAAAGGTAGTATGTACTTAAAGTATAACTCCAATTTGCTTTATCATGGCTGTATTGCATTAAACCAAGATGGTAGTTTTAAAAAAATGAAAATCGATAATGTTACTTATAGTGGAAAATCCTATATAGATAGAACTGAACGAATAGCAAGAGAAGCATACTTTGGAAAAGCCAATTCACAATCCAAGCTTAATGCTTTGGATTCCATATGGTATTTATGGTGTGGTTCTAATTCTCCACTATTCGGTAAAGATAAAATGACTACCTTTGAGCGATATTTTATAAATGACAAAAGTACTCATACAGAAATCAAGAATCCATATTATAGCTATAGAGATGATGAAAAAACATGCAATAATATATTATCCGAGTTTGAATTAAACCCCAATGATTCACACATTATAAATGGACATGTACCCGTAAAGACTAAGCAAGGTGAAAGTCCTATAAAAGCTAATGGTAAACTTTTAGTTATCGATGGAGGTTTTTCTAAGGCCTACCAACCAGAGACAGGCATAGCAGGATATACCCTAATTTATAATTCCTATGGATTGCTTTTAGCCTCCCATGCACCTTTTGAATCTACACAAAAGGCTATTGATGAAGGCAAGGATATCCTCTCTTCTACTATAGTTTTAGAAAAATCTACAAATCGTATACGTGTAACAGATACAGATGTAGGCCTCGAAATTAAGGAGCAAATTAAAGATTTAGAACTGCTTCTTACAGCATATAGAAAAGGTCTTATTAAAGAACAACGGGTAACCTTATAAATAATTTTCAAAATTAAGCATTTAAAGCCACTTGGCGGTGACCCTGCCAAGTGGCTTTAAATTTACTGTATATTATCCTACAACATAATATGAGTTATGCTGAAACTCCCACACATAAATGAATGGGGTTCTTACGTACTAAATAACTTTCTTTAATATCACGAATGACATTAACACTAATTATTTTCCCTAAGAATTTCACTACCAAGAATTGCAACCAATTCATTGACGGTAGTATAACGCTCGTTTCAAAACATACTAATATTATATCGTACTAAAATAACCATGTCTAATGGTATATTTTAGTAGTGCTATCCATACCACACTTAAAAGATGTGGGCTTTCCGCACATTATGGTAACTTATTTAATAGTGCTACCTTTTGTCATGTATGCTTAATAATTCTTGTAGTTTCTGAGCTTGCATGGCAGATTGTTCTGCAAATTCCTTAAATGTACCACTAACTTCTTCATCTGATACTTCTCTTGCAAATGATTGATAATCTCTAACATTTTCTTGTGCGTCTAATAATTTTTTCATAATAGTATCTCTAGTATTCATTTCCATTTTCATCACTCCTTCAGTAGTATTTTCTCACAAAACATATTTTTTATGTATTTTAAATTTTTCAACTTGTTAGTAATTAAAAAGAAATTGGGAGTCATAGGATTCCCAATTTCTTTTATTTATAATATATTTAATTTATTCAGAAAGTGTTAAATTTAGTTTTACTGTCTTTCCATTTCTATTTAATTCTACTTTAACTACATCCCCAGCTTTATGCGTACCTTTTATCTTATTTATTTCTGCCACAGTTTTAATATTTTTACCATCAAACTGTGTAATAATATCGCCTTGCTCTATACCAGCCTTTTCTGCCGCACTAAACTCTTTAATTTGTGAAATATATACTCCTACTGGAATGTTATTTCTTTTCCCAATTTCTGTAGTAATGTCTCTGCAAGAAATTCCTATATTAAGCATTGGTTTAACTAAATTCTCCATTTTAGGGTTTACTGTATTAATTGGTATTGCAAAACCTAATCCTTCTACTCCCGTTACACTTATTTTAGCAGTATTTATCCCTATAACTTGCCCCTTAGAATTCACAAGTGGACCACCACTATTACCTGGATTAATTGCAGCGTCTGTTTGAATAAATTTCAAATCTTTATTTTCAATACTTACTTGCCTATTAACTGCGCTAACAATTCCTGTAGTAACAGATCCTATTAATTCTTTTCCTAACGGATTTCCTATTGCCACTACCGATTCTCCTACTTCTAGCATATCTGAATCTCCAAATTCAGCCACACCTGGAACAACAGTGTTGTCAGCTAATTTAATTACAGCTACATCTGCTTCAGCATCAAAGTTGATTATTTTCGCTGAAACTTCCTTTCCATCACTAAGCATAACTTTAATGCTCTGAGCTCCACTTATTACATGATAATTCGTTAAAATATATCCATCTTTACTAAATATTATTCCAGTCCCTACACCTTCTGGCGACGCATCCTGCCCGCTAACCTCGCTACTTACACTAGAACTATTGGTAGAAATTGCAACTACTGAAGGACTTACCTTTTTTACAATCTCAGGTGTACTTAAATTTTCTGTACTATTAGTAGTAATAAGCTTTGCTTTTGCATCACTAGTACTCTTTGTAGTAGTTGCTTTAGGTGCGCTAGTAGTAGTAGTACTACTTGTATCTTTCATCATATTCATTGTAACAACAGCAGCACTTACCCCTCCAAGTGTAGAGCATATTACACCTACCATTATATAGGACACTATTCTCTTTCTCATACCGCCATGATCTTTCTTCACCTTTTTATCATTTATTTCCGTGTAATTAGTATTTCCTAATTGGATAGGCAAAGTTTCACTTTGTTTTTCACTGAGATGATCTTTAGGTACATTTTCTTTAAAATCCTCATTAACATTTTCCTGTGAGTAGTTTATATTCTCACCTACATTATTATTTTCATTAGCGATTTTATTTTCACTATTAATTTCATTTTCATTATTATTCATATCTTCATTTGTTTGATTTATTTCGTCAGTTTCATTCATCCCATTACTATTATCATTATTATTTTCATTCATACTATTTTCCCTCCTTAGTGGATTTGATTTGTATATGTAATAAAAGTTATATCTACTTAAAATTTATATTAAATAAGAGATTGTAAACCTTTTTAATTTTATGCTTAAATTTTACCTTTAAATATATAATAGTACTTCTATGTTACAGTTTAGTGTCAACTTTATTAACAAACCTTGAATAAATAGTATTTATTTTTAAAATTTTATTCTATTACTTATACATTAGTATAGACAAATATTTGTACTTATAAAAAAATAGTGAAATTATTATATAAAAATATAATGATTCCACTATTTAAGCACAATGAACCTGATTTGTTATTGGTTTTCATATGCTATATTATTTGGGAGATACCTTATTTAATTATTTACCAGCATATATCTCAACTATTTTAAGGATTACCTCAACTGCTTTTTCCATAGCAAATGTAGGTATGAATTCAAATTTACCATGAAAATTATGTCCACCTGTAAATATATTTGGTGTAGGAAGCCCCATAAAGGAAAGCCTTGCACCATCCGTACCACCTCTAATAGGAACCATTATAGGAATTATTCCTACTTGTTTCATAGCCAAAAATGCTGTATCTACAATATGCTTAACTGGCTCTATTTTTTCTTTCATATTAAAATATTGGTCCCTTATTTCTATTTCAACAGTGCCATTACCATATTTATCATTTAGTGTATTTACTACTTTTTTGATAAATGCTTTCCTGTTTTCATAGCCTTCACTATTAAAATCTCTTATAATATATTGAAGTTTTGTTTCTTCAACTTCTCCATTAAGACTAATTAAATGATAAAATCCTTCATACCCCTCTGTAGTACCTGGAGTCTCATTTAGTGGTAATGAATTCACAAATTCGTTTGCTATAAGTGTAGAGTGAATCATTTTTCCTTTCGCTGATCCCGGATGAACATTTCTTCCATGAATACAAATTTTTGCGGCTGCAGCATTAAAATTTTCGTACTCTAATTCCCCGATAGTGCCACCATCTATAGTGTATGCAAAATCTGCAGCAAATTTTTTCACATCAAAAATATCTGCCCCACGTCCTACTTCTTCATCTGGTGTAAATCCAATACGAATAGTCCCATGTGGAAACTTAGGATTTTCTATTAAATACTCTACAGCGGCCATTATTTCTGAAATACCAGCTTTATCATCAGCCCCAAGTAAGGTAGTTCCATCTGTAGTTATAAGAGTTTTCCCTATGTAATTCGTGAGCTCCGGAAAATCCTTTGGAGATAGTACTATGTTATTTTCTTTATTTAATACTATGTCTTCCCCATCATAGTTTTCAACAAATCTAGGATTAACATTTTTTCCTGACATGTCTGGAGCAGTATCCATGTGAGCTATAAATCCTATCGTTGGTATATCTTTTTCTACATTAGACGGAATCGTCGCCATTACATATCCATTATCATCTATACTTACTTCTTGTATACCCATTTCCTTTAATTCCTCAACTAATTGTTTACCAAGTACCATTTGACCCGTCGTACTTGGAACAGTAGTAGATTCCTCATTAGACTTAGTATCGTAGCTTACATATTTTAAAAATTTATCTACAACTTTTGACATATGCTCATCTCCTTATTTTTTATCTATCTATTTAAATTTCTTTATTGTATACCGTTTACATTATACTACAATAAGTTGAAATCTTAAACATTGATAATAAGACATTTCATAATTATATAATAAAAATTTTATTATGTTTTATTCAAGAATTTATCAATTAATTTTTCTGCCATTCTCTTTTGCATATTAGCTTTATTAATAAGTAGCAACACCATTAAAATTAACTCTATTAACTCTCCGTCTTTTTTCCCCATTTGTTTAATTCTATCTTTTATAAATTCAGTATCTTTATCTATATCGCTTACAAAATCCTTGTTTTGAACTTCTTTAATATCTAAAAAATTATTATATAAATCTTCTAATGAAAGACTAGTACCTTTTGGAGCTTTTATATCAATAATAGAATCAAATACTGTATTAATATCATTAATTGATATAGTCTGCTTCAAATTATAAATAAGCATCAGCAGTATCATATGCTCATTAGTATATTTCTTATTTTTAGCTGGCATAAGTACTTTACCTTTAGTATAATTATTAATCATAGTTTTTGTAAGAATTTTATCATCATCATTTCTTTTAAGACTTCCAAGCTTCTCATTAAAGAATGTTGTAACTTGATCCATATATAAATCTACGCAAGGTATTTCCATCAAAGTAATATCTTTTGTTCCTATAATCTCTTCTACTAATTTATCTAAACTTTCCTTATTGTAATCCATTTATTTCACCTCACCTTTATTATATAGCATTAATTACTAGTAATCCACAATTAAGCATAGGTTATAATTTAATAATAATTTAAATTATTGCCCAAATCCAAAATAAATATAAATAATATTGTTATTGATATTTACTAATTTATATAGTAGTATTAATATATATAAAACGTAGTTATTGAAACTATGTATAGGATTTTTATAACTGGAAACCATATATCTATTAAGTACATATTACAAAGAATATTATCTTTGTTTTTTATATTATTCCCTACTGAAGAAAAATTATAAATTTAAAGGAGGAGTGATCCATTTGTTATCAAAATTTAGAGAGCCTGTAAGTAGCCTTACGCATCTAGTTGGCGCCTTTTTATCAGTAATAGGATTAATACTATTAATTAAATATTCTATGAACACAACAAGCGCATATAACACTATTATCCTTTCAGTGTTTGGAATAAGCTCAATACTACTTTACTGTGCAAGTTCAATTTATCATAAATCCACATCTTCAAAAAAGGTTATAAAAGTACTTAGAAGGGTAGACCATTCTATGATATACGTTCTAATTGCAGGAACTTATACTCCTGTATGTTTAATTGCTTTGAAAGGCACCATGGGAACCTTACTTTTCTTAGCTATTTGGCTACTCGCGCTTATAGGAATTGTACTTAAGATTGTTTGGTTTGACGCTCCTAGATGGTTATCCACTGGATTTTATATTCTAATGGGTTGGATTTCAGTTTTTGTTGTCGTACCCCTTATAAAAGCTGTATCCTTAGGTGGCTTTATATGGCTACTGGCTGGTGGACTTTTTTACACTATAGGCGGTGTTATATATGCTACTAAATGGCCCAAAATAAATCTTAAGCTTTTTGGATTTCACGAAATATTTCATATTTTTATAATGCTCGGCAGTCTTTGTCTTTATGTACTTATGTTTAAGTACATAATGTACATTAAATAGTTTTGTATTACTTGTTATTTGTTTTCATGTGCCCTATTATTAAATTATAGAATTAAAACTAATAATTTCATTGAAAGTAGGGATGTTAATTATGATAGACTTATCAAAAGGTATAACTTTTGAAGAGTATTTGGGAAAATCAAAACTAGAATATGGTGACATGCAACTTACAACTTATAATTCTACTAACTTGTCTTCGGACACTAAACAGTCTCTGCAGAACTTAACTTCCATAGTTAATGTAGCAGTTTTTTCTGAGGGATATTGTCCTGATTGCATTGTTACGCTCCCCTTCCTTAAGAGAATGGCGCAGGAAAATAAAAACATAAACTTATATTGCTTTCCCAAAACTGGTTATGAAAATTTTTTAGAAGAATACACAGGTGCAAGTCGTATTCCAACTATTATAACTTTTGATAGTGAAATGAATCCAAAGGGCGCTTATGTAGAATTTCCAAAAGAACTATTGGAAAAAATGATTCCATTAAAAATTGAAGAAAAGAAAAATCTAGTTAATGATTATAGGTTAGGTAAATATAATTCTATTATTGAACAAGAACTTTTAGATATAATTTTATAACTCCTGTAAAATCTCCCCCCTAATATTTAAAAACATTAGGGGGGAGGTTAATTTTTAACTGCATTTTTCAACTAAATTCTATTTATTCCCATTTTCTTTGCTACTCTCATAACTTCATTTGCTACTGATTCACAAACCCGCGCGTCAAAAGCATCTGGGATTATATAATCTGCAGATAATTCCTCATCGCTAATTAAATTAGCAATTCCTCTAGCTGCTCCAAGTTTCATTTCATCATTAATTTCCTTTGATCTAACAGTTAAAGCACCTTTGAATATTCCTGGAAAAACCAAAACATTATTTATTTGATTAGGAAAGTCTGATCTTCCTGTAGCCACTACAATGGCCCCAGCTTCTTTAGCAAGACCAGGCATAATCTCTGGAGTTGGATTAGCCATGGCAAAAACTATACTATCTTTATTCATAGTTGAAACCATTTCACTAGTCAAAACTCCTGGCGCAGATACTCCTATAAAAACATCCTTTCCAACAATTACTTCTTTTAAAATACCTCTTTGTAAATCTCTATTAGTATTTTTAGCAATTTCAGCTTGAGCTGGATTCAAAATAGAATCCCCTTCCACTACTGCCCCATGTTTATCACAGAGTAGTATATTCATAGCTCCAGCACTTAATAATAATTTACATACTGCAATTCCCGCTGAACCCGCTCCATTAATTACTATATTTGCACACTCTAGTTTCTTGTTAACAAGTTTTAAGGCATTATAAAGCCCTGCTAAAACCACTATTGCAGTGCCGTGTTGATCATCATGAAATACAGGTATATCCAATTCCTCTTTCAATCTTTTTTCTATGTAAAAACATTCCGGTGCTTTTATATCTTCAAGATTAATTCCTCCAAATACAGGGGAAATTAACTTAACAGTTCTAATAATTTCTTCTGGATCTTCAGTATCTAAACATATAGGAAACGCATTTATGCCACCAAATTTTTTAAATAATAATGCTTTCCCTTCCATTACAGGTAGTCCTGCCTCTGGTCCAATATTACCGAGTCCTAGAACTGCTGTTCCGTTAGTAACTATAGCTACAGTATTTCCTTTTATAGTATAATCATAAACTTTGTTTTTATCCTTTGCAATTTCTAAGCAGGGTTCTGCTACCCCAGGTGTGTAAGCTATAGCTAGATCATGCTTAGTTTCAAGTTTTATTTTTCCTATTACCTCTAGCACTCCTTTATTTTCTTTATGCATTTTTAATGATTCTTCTTGTATTGACATTTATATGCCTCCTTGTTTTTCTCTAGTGAATATGATATCTACTATTTTCCATTTAAAAATTCGCAATATGGTGCTATAGGACAAACCTCACAATTAGGCTTCCTAGCTTTACATATTTCTCTACCATGCCATATAATATAATGATGAGCATCACTCCACATTTTTCTAGGAATATTTTTCATAAGCTGCTCCTCCACCTCTTCTACGTTTTTCCCTGTAGCAAGCCCTATTCTTTTTGAAACTCTAAAAACGTGAGTATCTACAGCAATAGCAGGAACACCAAAGGCATTAGATAGCACCACATTAGCAGTTTTTCTCCCCACTCCTGGAAGTTCTATTAATTCTTCCATGGTGCTGGGCACCTTGCCATTATGTTTTTCTAATATAAGTTTTGTAGCAGCTAAAATATTTTTGCTCTTATTATGATAAAATCCGCAACTTTTTATTTTCTCCCCAAGTTGCTCTTGTAATAGTGTAATCATTGCTTCTGGTGTATTGTATTCCTTATACAGCTCTTTTGTAATAATATTTACTCTTACATCTGTGCATTGTGCTGATAATATGGTGGAAACTAGAAGTTCATAATGATTTGTAAAATCAAGGCCACACCTTGCTCCTGCATATGTTTCATTAAGAATTCCCAGCACTGCTTTAATTGTTTTTTTATTCATATAGTTCACCTACTTTTTACTATTCAAACTATTTCCTTATAATTATTTTATCACACTCTATAACAAAATAATTTAATTCCTGCGATAATTTAATTTAAACAACAAATAATAAAAATACGCTGCTTTCCCCATACATGAGGAAAACAACGTATAAATTATACTTATTACTTAGCGCCAATTCCTTTAGCTCGTAATTTTTCAAGCATATCAGTAGTCATTTTTGCTAAATCATATTCACTAGCGAATCCCCACTCATTTTTAGCACAAGTTGAGTCCATTGAATTTGGCCATGAGTCAGCGATTCCTTGTCTTATTGGATCAACATCATAATCCATAATAAAACCTGGCATATGTTTTTTAATTTCTGCAGCTATTTCATCTGGTTCAAAACTCATAGCTGCAATATTAAATGCATTTCTATGTATTAATTTTGATGCATCAGCTTCCATTAAATTAATAATTGCATTTATTGCGTCTGGCATATACATCATATCCATTTTTGTTCCACTCGCAATGAATGAAGTGTATTTACCTGACTTTAATGCTTCATAGTATATGTCAACAGCATAATCAGTTGTTCCTCCCCCTGGAAGAACTTCATAAGAAATTAGTCCTGGGAATCTTACTCCTCTTGTGTCAACACCAAATTTTTTATAGTAATAATCACATAATAATTCTCCTGCAACTTTATTTACACCATACATAGTTGTAGGTCTTTGAATTGTATCTTGAGGAGTTTTATCTTTAGGAGTAGATGGTCCAAAGGCACCTATTGAACTTGGTGTAAAGAATTTGCACTTAACTTCTCTTGCAACTTCTAGTGCATTTACAAGTCCACCCATGTTTATATTCCAAGCGAGAAGTGGTTTTGCTTCTGCTGTTGCTGATAATAAAGCTGCCAAATGAATTAGTGTATCTATTTCATATCTTTTAGCAATTTCAAGCATTGCTTTATGATCAGTTACATCCAATATTTCAAAAGGTCCGGTGGTAACTACAGGGCTACCCTCTAGCTTTCTTAAATCGGAAGCTATTACATTTTCATTACCATAAATTCCTCTCATTTTCATTATGAGTTCTGAACCTATTTGTCCTAAGGCTCCTGTTACTAATATTTTTTTCATTATATTCCCTCCATATTTAGCTAATAACGCATTATATTGTAAACGTTTAAACTAATAGGTATAACGCCTAATTGTTAGGCGTTATACCTGGATATTAATTATTTTATTATGTTCATTTCCTTACCAACTTTTGCATAAATAACTAATGCACTATCCAACATTTCTTTTGTATGTGCTGCTGTAGGCATATTTCTTACTCTTCCAGTTCCTTTTCTAACAGTAGGGAACACTATTGATTTTGCGTAAACCCCTTCTTCAAAAAGTTTCTTACTGAATTCTTGAGTTTTAACTTCATCTCCTATTATACATGGAGTTATTGGGGTCTCACTATTTCCAATATCAAATCCAAGATCCTTTAAACCCTTCTTCAAATAATTTGCATTCTCCCAAAGTTTATCATGTAACTGCGTACTTTCTGTGAGAATGTTAATAGCTTCAATAGCAGCTCCTGCTGCTCCTGGAGTTAATGATGTTGAGAATAGGAATGGTCTAGCTCGAACCATGAGCCAATCAATCAAGTCTCTTGTTCCAGCTACATATCCGCCTACAACTCCAATAGCTTTTGATAATGTACCAATTTGGAAATCTATTTTATCAGACAAACCAAAGTGATGTACAGTACCAGTACCTTTTCCCATTACTCCTGAACCGTGAGCATCATCTACATATGTTATTAAGTCGAATTCTTCTGCAATCTTAACAATTTCCGGTAACTTAGCCACGTCGCCATCCATTGAGAATACACCATCAGTAATAACCATGATTTTTTCATATAAACCTGATTCTACTGCTTCTTTTGCTTTATTTCTTAAATCTACCATATCAGAATGTTCTACTCTTATTATTTTCGCACCGGATAATCTGCACCCATCAATTATTGATGCATGATTTAGGGAATCTGAAAGAATAGCATCTTTTTTATTCATTACTGCTGAAATTGCTCCCATATTACAATTGAATCCTGATTGGAAAGCAATAGCTGCCTCTGTGTGTTTAAATTCAGCAAGTTTCTGTTCCAATTTAGTATGAATATCTAAAGTACCATTTATTGTTCTAACGGCACCTGCTCCTGAACCATATTTCTTAGTTGCCTCAATTGTAGCCTCAATCATTCTAGGATTTGTAGCAAGGCCTAAGTAGTTATTAGAAGATAGGTTAATTAATTCTTTATCCCCAATTTTAATAACAGGTCCATTTGAACTCTTTAGTACATTTATTACATTATATAACCCTTTACTTTTTAAATCATCTAAATTCTCTTTTAAAAATTTGCCTAATACTTTACTTCCCATAGTAACATGCCTCCAACTTTTTATTTTGTATATTCTTATAAAATTCTATAAGAATTTCATATTTAATCACAAGTCTATTATATATCTTTTAGCTCAAAACACCAAATCAAATTATGGTAGTTATAGTTTAAAAGCAATATTTCTTTTATTTTTTTAATTTAATGAATTATTACCATCATTCTTAATAGTTATTACCTATTTTAGATTAGAATATACTCCTCTATATTGCTCCGGAAGTAGTTCCGCTATACTACACATTATCTCATGCATAGCCCTATCATGATACTGATTTTTATCTTCATTTTCATCTTTGATAGGAAGTATCATGGGATCACCAATATTTATATTTACATCCGCATAATTAAATCTTTCTGAGGCCATGTTTTCATTAATAGGTAATAATTTTTCCGTTCCCCATATACCCATGGGAACAATTGTTGCCTTTGATAATTTAGCCATTAATAAAAGTCCCTTCTTAGCTTCTGCCATTTTTCCATTTCTACTCCTGGTTCCTTCTGGGAAAATCATAATGTTATTTCCTTGTTTTAATGTATTAACAATTTTAGATATGGCTTCCTTATCTGCAGTATTTGGTTTTATATTTATAGTCTTAGCCACATGAAACCCTAGCTTAGTAAGTTTGTTATCTGTTAACTTTATACCTGCAACAAAAGTTACATTATTATCCTTTAATAGCCTATTCATAACTATTCCATCCGCATTACTTAAATGATTGCATATAAAAATTATAGGAGATTTCACCTCCGCAATTTTCTCCATTCCATAAGTTTTTATATTTGCGTATTTATTAATATATGAATCGATTAATTTATTTGCAATAAGGGATACAACTTTATCCGGCAAAAAATCTATTATTCTGAGCATTATTGGAGAAATCATTGTAATACCACCTTTCATAAAAAGTATTCATAAAATTATTATAAATTGAAAAACTTTAAAAGTCTATAATAATAATCCCTTATATAAGGTGATTCATCCTTCTCCATAGTTTTAATCTTAACTTTTTCGATATGAATCGCATTAATAATCGCATTCCTTTTAAGTATATTTTTACCTCTCCACCCACAAGAAGTTATTTTATACTTATCTTTAAATACGTCATTATTCATATTCATTAAGGCTTGTAAATCTATGTTTTCCATATGTTCATATGGTTTAAATTCACTAATAGCACTAAAGTGAATCTCACTGTTGTAAGGACAAGCCCTCTGACAGGTATCACAACCAAATATTCTACCATTTAATTTTTCAAACCATGAATCCTCTATATGTTTTTTCTGAGTTATGTAGGAAAGACATATATTTGCATCATTATTTATTCCTACTTTCCCTTTCACTATAGACTTTGTAGGACATGCCTTTAAACACATCTCGCAATCGCCACATTTTTGCAAAATTGGTTTGTCCGGCTCCATTATTAAGTCTGTTATAATTTCTCCTAAAAATACATATGAACCATATTTTTCTGTTATCAGTGTATTGTTTTTTCCTATGAATCCCACTCCACTATTGCATGCAATGTATCTCTCCGGTAACGCATTGCTATCCACGAAACACATAGCTTTTGCACCCATACCCTCTATGAATTTACAAATTTTCACCATATACTCAGTTGTAACGGCATGATAATCTTTTCCTAATGTATATTTAGAAAATTGCGTCTTTTCATTGAAATCTAAATTGTACAGATATGGAAATGCAATACTGATTATTGTTTTTCCTTGTGGCATATACAAGAATGGGTTTATTTTCTTATCAATGCTATTCTCCTCAAACTCATTTTCTAGTCCAAGTTTTTTTCTCTTCTCAAAATAAGGGTTTAGCTCATGAAAAATTCTACATTCGCTAAACCCTATTGTATCCATACTGTTCTTTTTACAAAACTCTATTATCTCTTCTTTAATACTCATATTGTCCGTCCTTTTTATATTACCATATCATTGTATATTCTTTTAGTCTGTCCTGCATAATCCTTAATCTCTATTATAGTCAAAGGCTTCATGTAAATAACTCTAGCAGGAATACCTACAGCAGTTGCCTTAGCTAATACATCTTTTAAAACTACAGCATTGGCACCAATCTTACTACCAGCTCCTATTTTAATTGGCCCCAGAATCTTTGCACCAGCACCTACTACCACATCATTTTCTATAGTAGGGTGCCTTTTTCCTTTATCCTTACCTGTTCCGCCTAGCGTAACCCCTTGATACAAGGTTACATTGTCACCTATTTCTGTAGTTTCTCCGATGACTACGCCTGTACCATGATCTATAAATAATCCTTTTCCTATTTTTGCCCCCGGGTGAATTTCTATTCCGGTAAAAAATCTAGCTAGTTGAGATATAGCTCTAGATATAAAATAGATTTTATGATTATATAGCAGATGAGCTACTCTATAAAATATTATAGCATGGATAGAGGGATATAATAACATTACTTCAAGCCAGTTCTTAGCTGCTGGATCCTTTTCTAAAGTATTTTTAACTTCACATCTTAGCATTTTAAACATATAATCATTCACTCCTATAAAATTTTATTGAAAATTTAGTCATAGATACCCATTGAAATATATTTTTCTCCTCCGTCAGGCGCAACGGTAACAATCTTTTTACCTTTACCAACTTTTTTTGCAATTTTTATGGCTGCTGCAATATTAGCACCTGTTGAAATTCCTACTAATATGCCTTCTTCACTCGCCATTCGTTTTGCTATATCGAAAGCCTCTTCGTCAGATATTTTTATTATTTCATCAACCACACTCGCATCATAAATATCTGGTGTGAAACCTGCTCCTATTCCTTGTATTTTATGTGGTCCAGGTTCTCCTCCGGATAATACAGGAGATTTTTCTGGTTCAACTGCAACTACTTTAATATCTTTTTTAATTTCTTTTAATCTTCTTCCTACACCAGCAATTGTTCCGCCAGTTCCTACTCCAGCTACAAAAAAATCTACGTCTTCTACATCACTAATAATTTCTTCTGCAGTAGTGGCATAATGTTTTTCTGGATTTGCTAAATTAGTAAACTGCTGCGGCATAAAAAACTTAGAATTACCCTCTGATATTTCCTTAGCCTTATTTATAGCACCTTTCATTCCTTTTGTGCCATCAGTAAGCACAAGCTGTGCTCCATATGCCTTAATCAAATTCCGTCTTTCAACACTCATGGTATCTGGCATAACAATAATTACTTCATATCCCTTAATTTTTCCAATCATAGCCAATGCTATTCCCATATTTCCACTAGTTGGTTCAACTATGGTAAATCCTTCTTTTAAAAGTCCTAAGCTTTCAGCTTTTTCAATCATCCCAAGGGCTGCCCTATCTTTTATGCTTCCAGCTGGATTGAATTTTTCTAATTTTACATAAATATCAGCCATGTCACCTGTGACTAATTTATTTAATTTTAAAATCGGTGTTGCTCCTATCATATCTAAAACATTGTTATACATCATAATAATATCCCTCCAAGTTTAAATTAATTTATTTTCAACAAAAGCTATTATATTTCTAAATTCATACATTTTACTAAAATATAAAATGATTATATATTTGTCAGTGTATTTTTTAAAAGTTTTTGAATACAAAAAAAACTCCCTCTAATATAGAGACGAAGTTTTGCTTCGTGGTCCCACTCTAAGTTATAATCACCATAGTAATTATAAAGCCACTTTTTCGAGCACAGCGCTATGCTCTATCCCTATAACGGGGGAACCCCGATGCAGCCTACCAGAGGCATATTCAAATGCCTAATTCGGTGCACAACTCCAAAGGGCACTTCATATAATCTTCCCATAAGAATCTTCTCAGCTTTAGACTCTCTCTCTGTATATTCTTATTATATTACTTTCCTTTTTCACTGTATTTCCTAGTATTTTAGTATGAATTACATTTCTTTATTACATTATATTCTTAACATTAAAATATGTCAATACTATTTTTTTGTGATTAATTATAATATAAAATATAAAATTATTTTTAAATAAATTTTTTACAAAAAAAACTGTTAGAGTAAACTAACAGTTAAAGTCCTAAAGCTTATAATTATTTAAGTATTGTGAAGTAGCAATACCTATGTCTTGACTTTGCTTTATCACACTTTCAGAAAAATCATAACCAAGAGCTACATTTCCACAGGCAAAAATACCGGCTATATTAGTTTGTAAATTTTCATTTAATTGAATTTGCCCCGTTAATGAATCAATTTCTATTTTTGCTTGTTTTGCTAATTCATTATCTGGATATAATTTTACTGATAAGAGCATCGCATCACAAGAAATATATTCCTCGCTACCCTTAATAACTTCATTATTAATATCTAACTTTCCTAAAGTAATACCTTCAATTCTACTTTTACCTTGAATGGCAGTAATCTTTTGTCTTGTTCTTAATGGTATATTAAAATCATTCAAAGCAGTACCTAGTTTTTTATCAATTGCATCAATATAATCTTTACTTTCAACTACAGCTTTAACATTAGCTCCCTCAATAGAAAGTCTGCTTGCCATTATTAATGCAATATCTCCTGTACCCAATATGATAATTTGTTTTCCTGGCATATATCCTTCTATATTTACAAATTTCTGCGCTGACCCTACAGTATATATACCTGCACATGTGCTACCCGCTAGATTAGAAAATCCTCTTGGTCTTTCTCTGCACCCAGTGGCAATTATTATAGCTTTAGCTCTTATTTTAAAGATTCCGTCATAAGCATTAACCACATTAATTTCTTTAGTATCACTTAAATTTAAAACCATAGTGTCTAATTTATATGAAATACCCAGTTTGTTAACTTTATCTACAAATTTCTGTACAAATTCTGGCCCAGTCAAATCTTCGCTAAAAGTCTTCACACCAAATCCATTATGAATACACTGATTTGTTGTTCCTCCCATTTGATTTTCTCTTTCCAAAATCAAAATTGTACCTTCACAGTGTTCTTTAGCTGAAATAGCAGCTGCAAGGCCTGCGGGACCTCCTCCAATTACTACTATGTCATATTGCTGCATTACATACCCTCCTATTTAAAGGCATCTAAAAAAATGACTAGTTAATATGATAGTCTATTTCTGGGAATGCCTAATATTAAAATTTGATAGTCTCTTATAAATAAACGCAAAAACCCGTGAAAATGATTTCACAGGTTTTATTTGGCAGGGGTAGTAGGACTCGAACCTACAACCAATGGTTTTGGAGACCACTACTCTACCAATTGAGCCATACCCCTTTATTGCGTATTAAATTTTAAAAATGGCAGGGGTAGTAGGACTCGAACCTACAACCAATGGTTTTGGAGACCACTACTCTACCAATTGAGCCATACCCCTAAAATACATCCAAATTGTATCATGTATTTTAACTAAATGCAAGTGTTTTATATTTTTAACTTATTAAGAAACACAGGAGAAATATCTCATATACGCTCTGCGCTTCTTAATAATTATGTTTTATTAACAAATTATTCTACTTTAAAACCTGCGGCCTTTACTTTTGCAACAATTCCATCATAATTATCAGTCTCAAGTCTTACTACAATTTCTTTAAGTTCTGTAAGACTTTTTGGATCAATAACTACAAAGCTAATTATATTCCCTTTGTTTTCTGTTATTATTTTTGAAAGCTTAGAGATTTGACCTTGAATATCAATAGCTATAACTCCTAAACGCCTACCTTTATTAAGTCCTAATAATTCAGTAAATTGATGAAATATAGCATGGTGTGTGACTATGCCCGCAAAATCACCATTGTTATCCACTACAGCAACAAAGGAAACGCTTCTTGTCTCTAAAAAATGTGCTGCTTCCTCTACCTGTTGCATTGGATTAATAACCGGCACATCGGTCCTCATTACATTTTCAACAATAAAATCAGATAACAAGCATTTTTTATCAAGACAATTTTCATAATAATAAGTATAAATTCGTTCTTTTGAAATTGATCCAATGAATTTATTACCCTCAGCTACAGGAATTGATAAGAAATTATTTTCATCCATAATTTCTAAAGCTTTACCTATTGTCACCTTTGGTGTTACCGTAATTAATTTTTCTTTTAATAGCATCAAATTATTAACAAACATTATTTTCCCCTCCTTAATAAGTTATATTAGCTATTATACAGTATTTTATAATTTAAGCATAAACAATTGTTTTACATTTTAGAAATATTATTAATAAAATAAATCTATATATTGCGAGTAATCTCCCATATATCCTTTTCTTTTTTTATTTTTTAGGATAAAATATCTAGTGAGGTGAAACTTATGGAATTTGTATTAACTACAGTAGAAGAAACTTATAAAATAGGAGAACTAATAGGTACACTTGTAAATCCAGGTGACATAATCTGCTTAATTGGAGATCTCGGCACTGGCAAAACTCATTTAACAAAGGGAATTGCAAAGGGTTTAGATATTGAAGACAATGTAACAAGCCCTACTTTTACAATTGTAAATGAATATACAGGTCGTTTAACCTTATATCATTTTGATGTTTACAGGGTAAATGACCCTGACGAAATAGCAGCTATAGGCTTTGATGAGTATATATTTAGTGACGCGGTTAGTGTTATTGAATGGGCTAATTATATTGAAGAGTTAATTCCACCAAATAATTTGACCATTACCATAGAAAAAATTCCAGAACTTGGAGACAATTACAGAAAAATAAGCACCCAATATTCTGATAAAAGATATGATTATATAAAGGAGATAAAACTATGAAGATCTTAAGTATAGATTCTGCTACAGCCGCAGCAACTTGTGCCATCCTTGATGATGATAAAGTACTTGGCGAGATAACTTTTAACTATAAAAAACAGCATTCTTTAATACTTATGCCTATTATCGATGAATTATTTAATAATACAGGAATGTGTATAAGCGATATAGATGCATTTGTAGCCTCAAAGGGACCCGGTTCCTTTACTGGGCTTAGAATAGGCCTTTCCACCATTAAGGGGCTTAGCCAAGGCACAGGAAAGCCATTTGTAACTGTATCCACCTTAGATTCTTTAGCATATAATTTAGCATATACAGATGGTATTATCTGTCCCATACTAGATGCTTTAAGAGATAATGTCTATACAGCCTTATATACTTTTAATAATTGCGAGCTTAACCGCATTACTGACTATATAAATATTTCAATAGATGAATTAATAAATATGCTTAAAGATAAAAACTGTAATATTTCTTTTGTAGGAGATGGAGTTCCAAAATTCAGAGAAAAACTTATAGCACATTTGCCTAAGATAAGCTTTGCACCAGCCCATTTAAATTTAGCTAAAGCCTCATCCCTAGGAGAATTGGGTCTTAAACTATTATCTAAGGGAACCTTCGATGATTTGTACGCCTCAGTACCTATTTATCTTAGAAAACCCCAAGCAGAGCGAGAGTATGAAGAAAAAATGAGGCAAAATAAAAATGAATAGCGATTTCAAAATTTGCCCAATGGATAGTTCATCTATAAAATCTATCCTCAATATTAGCGAACTAAGCTTCCCTATTTCCTGGAGTTTTGAATCACTGCAAAGTGAATTAGATAATAAATTTGCTAAATATGTAGTATTAAAGAAAGGTGATTCTATAGTAGGTTATGGCGGCATGTGGATAATTATTGATGAGGCCCATATTACTAATGTTGCAATTCATCCAGAAGCTCGCGGCCATGGTGGTGGCGATCTAATTGTAGAAGCCTTATTTAGAATTTGTAGAAAGCAAAAGATAACAGCAATAACCTTAGAAGTTAGAAGTTCAAATTTTCTTGCTATAAACTTATATGAAAAGTATGGTTTTGAAAAGGTAAGTATTAGACCTCATTATTATGAAGACAACAATGAGGATGCTGTAATTATGTGGAATCGTAACCTATAGCGTCAAAATAAAAGAGCCTAACTAGTAAATGGGTACCTATAGAATAGGTACCCATTTAAAATATGCTCTTGTATTTTATATTTTTTACTAATAATCACCTTGTCTGTTCTTGTTTCTGTATTTACTATCCATATTTTCTTTATGAAGTATAGGAGAAACACTTTTATATAGCGCTAACGTTACTGATGATACTACTATTCCTTTAAGGATATTGAAGGGAATAATAGATAAAATAATAAGAGAACTTAAATCTTTAATGTTATGATTAATCATTGTTCCCATTCCAACCACACCTGCAATTGTGTATCCTGATAACTTTACATATAATGGTAGTATAATAAAATAGTTTAATATCCCTGCAAAAACTGACATAACTATTGTTCCTATTAACAATGAAATAACAGCTCCGCCTTTACTTTTCCTAGCCTTATATATATATCCAGATACTAATACTAAACATGAACCTACTAGGAAATTTGCTAGTTCTCCAATTAAGTCTGCTTTTCCTGATAGCAATCCATGTAATATATTTTTAAAGAGTTCAATAATGACTCCTGATATTGGTCCTAATGCAAAGGCCCCGAGTAGTGCTGGTAGGTCGCTGATATCAATTTTTAGGAATACAGGAAATATAGGTATTGGTAATTCAATATACATTAATAAAAAAGCCATAACAGATAAAAGTGAAATTTTGGTAAGTTTAACTAGTTTTTCGTCTCTCATTTTTATACCCCCTAATTGAATATGTCTTCTAGGGATGGATATAATAAAAACCCTGACATAGAACTATGTCAGGGCGAATTCGCATATATCTCATCTTCTTTTATCCAGACTTTACTGTCGGCTTCGGAATTAAACCGAATCTGCCTTTCGGCTCGCGGGCTTTACCGCCGGTGGGGAAATTCGCCCCGCCCTGAAGATTATCAAATTTTATTTTATAGCTTAATTATATATCCATTTAATAGAAAATGCAATATCTAATTTAATTGTTTTTCATAGATAAAGATATTCTTTTCCTCTTCTCATCAACCTCTAGCACACTAACCTCTACTATATCTCCAACTGTAACTACATCCAATGGATGCTTTACAAATTTATCTGACAGCTGGCTTATATGTACTAACCCATCCTGATGAACTCCAATATCAACAAAAGCTCCAAAATCAGATACGTTTCTAACTGTGCCCATAAGTTTCATCCCTGGTTTAAGATGTGACATTTGAACTACACCTGTTTTTAATAGTGGCTTAGGTAATTCTTCTCTTGGATCTCTACCTGGCTTTTTTATTTCTTTTATAATATCTCTAAGCGTCGGAACACCTATTTCTAATTTTTCAGCCAGCTCATTTAGATTAATAGTTTTAACTCGCTCATCCATATCTTTAAAATTTAGTGATCTAAGATCTTCTTTTGAATACTCTAATAAATCCAATAACTGTTTTGCAGCATTATATGACTCAGGATGAACTGAAGTATTATCTAAAAACTCTTTACTTTCCATAACTCTTAAAAATCCCGCACATTGCTCATATGCCTTTGCACCTAATCTTTTCACTTTTAATAATTCTTTTCTAGCTATAAACTTACCGTTTTCTTCTCTATAGGCTACTATATTTTGAGCTATGGAAGCATTTATCCCAGATATATAAGATAATAGTGATGGTGTTGCAATATTAAGATCTACCCCAACAGCATTAACACAGTCTTCAACTACTCCTTTTAAAGATTCATCAAGTTTTTTAGGTGTTACATCATGTTGGTATTGTCCAACTCCAATAGCTTTAGGATCAATTTTTACAAGCTCCACTAAGGGATCTTGAAGTCTTCGTCCTATGGATATAGCTCCTCTTATAGATACATCTATATCTGGATATTCTTTTGACGCAAGCTCTGACGCAGAATATACTGATGCACCTGCTTCTGAAACTATAACATAGTACAGGTCTTTTGAGCACTCCTCTTTTAGTTCTTTAATTATCTGAGCTAAAATTTCTTCAGACTCACGGCTAGCCGTTCCATTACCTAAGGAAACCACTTCCACATTGTGTTTATTTACTAATGCTTTAATGATAACTATGGATTTTTGAACACCGTCCTTACTTCCCGCAGTCGCATATACTGTAGCTATATCTAAAACCTTACCCGTTTCATCAAGCACCGCTATTTTGCACCCAGTTCTAAACCCAGGGTCAAATCCAAGCACTACCTTTCCTTTTATAGGTGATTGCATTAAAAGCGCCTTTAAATTAGCTTTAAATATTTCAATAGCTCCTATTTCACCTTTTTCTGTGAGCTCCGACCTTATTTCTCTTTCAATCGAAGGGAATATAAGTCTTTTTACAGAATCAATTATACTTAGCTCTATATACTTATCTGTTTCATCATTTCCCTTTAAACATCTGGCTCTTAAGTACTGGGCTATCTTATCATTATCAGCTTTAATTTTAACAGAAAGTATCTTACTATTTTCGCCTCTATTTATAGCAAGAATTCTATGTGGTGGAATAGACTTAACGCCTTCTTTATACTCATAATACATTTCGAATGGTGTAGTGTCTTCGCTTCCACCCTTAGTTTCTACCATTCCTTGATTATGCACCAGTGCCCTAATCCACTTTCGGAAGTCCGCTTCGTCTGAAATCATCTCACTTATAATATCACCAGCACCTTGAAGTGCCTCCAACGCAGTCTTAACTTCTTTTTCCTCATTTATGAACTTTTCAGCATACACATTTATATCACCTTTAAACTCACCACTAAAAATAATTTCAGCAAGAGGTTTTAACCCCTTTTCTATTGCAATTATAGCTCTGGTTCTTTTCTTAGGTTTAAATGGCCTATATATATCCTCTATTTCTGTCAAGGTTTCACATTTTTTTACTGATCGCTCAATTTCTTCTGTAAGCTTTTCTTGTTCTCCGATAAGACGTATTACATCCGTTTTTCTTTCTTCTAAATTTCTAAGATATATAAGTCTCTCTGTGAAATTTCTTAGTATTATATCATCAAGTCCACCAGTTCTCTCTTTTCTATATCTAGCTATAAAAGGGACTGTATTTCCTTCATCTAATAACTCAATTACATTTTCCGACTGTTCTTTAGTTATTCCAAATTCTTTAATTAATCTATTCTTTATATTTTCCATGTTTTTTTGACTATTATGCACAGCACATTCAAATAAATAACATGCAAGTATGATAGTTTATTTATTCTTATATGCTTAATAGCCTATCCTCCTCACATAATTTATATTTCAACAAACTAAAATCAACATATTTAATCATACCACGAATTCTATCTTCATATCTATATAAAGATAGAAATTTTTAGGAGATTTATATGAAAAAGTTAATATGTTCTTGTTTTTTAACCCTTTGTCTTTTATTATTCTTTTATAGTTCACATATATATTATACCCTATATAGATTTAATCCTACAAATGTGTACCAAAATATAAAATATATCTCTTCAGACCAGTTTAAAGGTAGACTTCCTGGTACTTTACAAAATGCAGAAATTGCTACTTATATTAACTCTGAATTTAAAAACAACGGGTTAAAACCTTATAAAGGCAGTGAAATTCAAAAGTTTAAGGTGCTATATCCTAAAAAAATTAATGGTAGTCCATATTTAAAAGTATTAGACAGCCATGGCAAAGTAGTAAAAAATTTTGTTTATAACGTGGATTTTAAAGAAGATATGATAAACTTCAAAAATAATAATTTAACCTTTGGTAAAAGTAATGTAAAAGTAATAAAAGAAGGTTATTTTAAAGTTAATACTACTAATGGACCCTTCATATTCTTTGTTCCCCATGCTAATGATTTATCTTTTAGAAGTTCCTTTATGTATGATTCCGATTATAACATGTATATTATGATTACTAAAGAGACCCTTACAGCAATTAAAGATTTAATAGAGAAGAATTGCACTGTTGATTGTTTTATCCCGTATGAAGTCTCAGAAACTAGCGTAAACAACGTTATGGGCTATTTAGAAGGTAGGGATACCTCTATTGCACCAATAATTGTTTCAGCGCACTTTGACCACTTAGGTGCTGATTTAAGTGGCACTATATATAGTGGTGCTCTAGATAACGCATCAGGTCTTTCCTTCATGCTAGAAATGAGTAAGTATTTAACTTCACTTGGAAAACCAGATAGAAGCATTCTTTTCTTAGGCTTTAACGCAGAAGAGTTCGGTTGCCTAGGCTCAAGCGCTTTTATTACGGAATATAAAAATGATATACAAAATAGTAAAGTATTTAATTTTGACATGATTGGAAGTAATAACGCCGTTCCACTATGCATCATGGGTGGAAAAAAAGACACAGATAAAACGCCTTTCATAAAATCAGTTTCAAGCACTTGCAAAACAGAAAAAATATTTTTCAATTATCTTTTTGAAGATGCTAGCGACCATGAAGGCTTTAGGAAAGAAAACATTGATGCTATAACCTTTTGTGATAATGATATGATGCGAATACACACCCCAAAAGACACTGCCGAATATATAAACTTAGATTCTATAGAAAGATGTTATGACGTAGCCTCGAAGGAAATTGTAAAATATACTTTTAAGAATAATTTTCTTATTATATATTATAAAGAATGCACTGTAATTTCTATATCTTTAATCCTAATATTCTCTTTACTATATTGGAAAGAATCGAATTTCAAGAAAGAAAGGAAATAGAAAACTTTTATTCTAAATAAAAATATAAATCAAAATGGAATATAAAAAAAGATGATTTCTGTTTACAATACAGAAATCATCTTTTTAATTCATTCTAAGTTTTTTATGCTTTTACTTTAACTCGTTTTGAATAAGATTTAAACATCATAGCTGATGTATAAATAATAACTACAATAACAAGCCATTTCAATATATCAAGTGGTAAGGATTTAACAATATATGCTGCGATAAGTACTGCTATTACTCCAAATACTGTTATTGCCATAGAAGCTTTTCTATCATAAGCTCCTTCTTTAACAAATTTAACGGAAGCTGCAGGCATTAAGAATGCGCAAGAACCCATCATAATTGGAAATGCTATTGCTGGGCTTAATCCAAGTGAAAATACAAGTGCCATACATGGAGCATAAAGTCCTATTCCAAGTGTCATTAACGCACCTAGTATAAAGTTAGCTATAACAGCGAATATTAGTTTTCCTCCAGTAAGACCAAGTGCATCTCCACCAGCAGGGAACATTTTTAATTGTTGAGCTATCATAATAAATGCTACAACAAGTAATGCAACTCCCATTGCCAATTCAATTTTCTTTACATTTAGTTTAGCAACATATCCTGCTCCGAGAATTGCTCCTACTGTTGCAGCTGCAAGCATAGTAACAAGTGTAATTGGGTCAACTTTTATAACTGTAATAAAAATAAATGCTTCTAATACTACTGGAATTGTGCAGGATACATTTAATGTTCCCGGAATAGTTCTGTCATTTGTAAGTTTGAATTGTTTTAGTAATGCAGTTGTAGGTGCGAAACTACCAATACCTAGTGTATCAAAGAAATTTGTAGCAAACCCTACAGCTCCTGTTGCTAAAAAACTTGGTTTTTCAAGTCTACCTTCCTTTGAAGCTAGCATGTAATCTTTAATGAAAATAATTGCAAAATAAAGGGTTAAAAGACCTAGTGCTGATAATACGGCAATTAACATTTTGAATACCCCCTTGTATAATTTTAATATATTATTAACATGCACTACTTGTAAGCGACCTATAATTAGTGCATGTAATTACTATTGTAAATATTACATTTCTTGTTAAATTTTTAATAATTTAGTTAAAAAAATCACATAATCTTCGATTATTTAGTAATCTATTTTACTATATCATGTAGATAACGTCTATTAATTATTCTCTACTAAATATCCACCATAAATTATAGCTTAAATCCATATTTTAAAGGATCTTCTTCATCAATAACAAATTGATTGAATCCAGTTATATAGGCACTTCCTGTTATTTCTGGAATAACACCTTTAAATTCACCTACTTGTACTTCTGTAAGTACTTTCCCTCTAAACATAGTTCCAACAATACTTTCATATACAAACTCTTCATTTTGTTTCAAATGTCCCTTTGCATATAAATATGCAAGTTTAGCACTTGTTCCTGTTCCACAAGGAGATCTATCTACTTGCCCGTTTCCAAATATAACTACATTTTGAAGTGTCGCCTTTGGATTTTTAGCAGGTCCATATATTTCAACCAAATCTACTGTATTTATATGAGGAATTAACGGATGTTTTACAGCAACAGTTGCATTAATAGCATGTAAAATTTTCATTCCTACTTCGCATAATTTTTGTGCATTTTCAGGACAAATATCAATATCTAAGTCAGTAGATTTAACAAGTGCAAAGAAACTTCCTCCAAAAGAAATATCCAAGGTTATTTTTCCTAGTTCAGGAACATCCACTTGCACATTTTCCTTATAAAGAAAAGAAGGAACATTCTGTATAGAAACTTCTTTAACTTTTTTATTTTCTACTTTTACTTTTGCTTTAACCAAGCCTGCTGGCGCTTCTAAAGTTAGATATGTGTATGGTTCTACCATAGGAACCATTCCTGTCTCTACTATTACCGTGGCAGCCCCAATAGAACCATGCCCGCACATATTTAAATATCCGCCACCATCCATAAAAATAATTCCTAAATCAGCTTCTTTCATTGTTGGTGCAGTAATAATAGATCCAAACATGTCATTGTGCCCTCTTGGTTCAAGCATAATTGATGTTCTCAAATAATCTAAATTTTTTTCCAAGTATTCTTTCTTTTCCATCATAGTATTTCCTGGAATTACCGGGACCCCACCAGTTATAATTCTTGTTGGCTCTCCCATAGTATGTGAATCTACAGCATTAATCATTCTCATTGCTTTCATAATTTATCCCCTCATCTTCTTATTCATTTTAAGTTTTAAAAGTGCCACAGCTTTTTTTGCATCTAATTCGCAAACTGTATTTTCTCCTACTACCTCTGTTTCAATACCCTCTACTGATTTGTTGAAATCAACAATTGTATCCATATATTTGTTGGTAACCACAAACTGTGCTTGTGTTCCCACAAAGCTAAGCCCTACTACCGGTATGTTTCTCTTTCCAATTTCCTCGATAGTATTGGCATAGTCTACATGGCTATTACCCCAACCGTCTACAGATATAATAACGCCATCAGCTCTCATAGCTTCTGTCCATGCCGCTGCTCTTTGTCCGACAAATAATTTATCTTCATTAGATTGAGGTGTTCCAACAATAATTATGCCTAACAAATCAATATCTGCATCCTTAGATATAATATCTAGAAGTGGATCTCTAAAATGATGCAATGTTGTTTCCTTTGTAGATGGACCAACTCCCATAGTATTCCTCCTTGCCTGTATTATGCAGGATTATATTACAGCACCAAAGGTGATACAGCACTGAAAGTGATAATTAATGCATTGCCCTCAAAGCACCATCTCTATATTCATTTGGACTTAGTATTATTGGTACATTCCCTAAATCTATAATAGATCTACCACTTTCAAAGCCACCTGGTTCTTTCCCGAGTAACTGCGTATCATACATTGCGCCTTGACCAGCTACCTGTTTTATAATAACTACTTTCTTTTTACCAGGTTTGATTTTGTCAAAATATTCAAACTTTTCATTGCATTCTTTCCCATTCATCTTCTTTAAATGTTCTCTTATTTCCTGAACTAATCTATCACAGGCCCTATGTGCTGCTGTAGGCCCTATTCTTACTGCGCCCATGCCATCTTTGAGCATTACATCCACATGAATTATTATATCTGTTGCATTTGGAGTACCTGCACGTCCAAACACTACTTGTTCTGCTAAAATGCCTTCTGAAGATCCAAATTCAGCAACTTGAATTCCCATTTCATCAACACCTGTGAGCATTACATAGACTCCTGTAAGGGTATGTGTTATTCCATCACCAATCTTTCCCAAAACTTTTGTTGCTATTGGTGAAAAATCCATAATACTATTTATAAAAATATCATGTTCCTTTGGATTTATTATTTTTACGTCAATATTTTTTATAATATCCACAGCTTCTTTTATTAAATCACTCTTTATATTTTCTCTTAAATACAATATTTTATTTTGGATAAGAGTTTTTTTACCAAACTCTACATTTTCAATATGGAAGCTTTTAATCAATAATTTTCTCATTTCAATTTCATTTTCCATACATCTCACCACAATTCATTTATTTATATAGGAATGCCTCAAATATAAATTTGGAGACATCCCTAATTATCAATTAAACTTTTGCTGCGTATTCAAAAGGTAATGGAACAATTTTTCCAGCTGATGGTATAGCTATAAGTTGTAAAAGTGTAGCTTTTAATATACCTGTTTGCATTTCTATATCGTGTGGTGCTCCAGCATTTGCTCCCATTGGAACAAGTGGTGCAACTGCTCTTGGTGTTCCAGCTTGCCTAACTACTGGTGGCAAAGCTGCAATAAGTATCGTAGGAATCCCTGATTCCTCTATCGCTCTCTGTACAAGTACAGCAGAACGATGACAAGTTCCTCAGCCAGCGGTTAAGACTACTGCGTCTACCTTTTCTTCTTTTAATAACTTTGCAATAGCAGGACCAGTTTCATTCTTAAACTTTTCTTGGTCTCCACCACCGCCCATAAACCCATAATGCATTGGAGCAATTTCTTTTATAAAACCTTCAGCAGCAAGTTCTTTTAATCTATCAATGGGAAACATACAATTTATATCTTTATTTACGTCTCCATTATCGTATCCACCATGAGATACCATTAAATCATTAGAATTTGTATTACCAGGTACTGCTCTAAAAGTAAAGTCTCCTGCTAAATTAAATCTCTTATCTGTTTTTAAATGAACTCCTGAAGCAGTTGCAAAAGCAACTCTCATTTCATTTAATGGTTTTGTTACCGGTGTCCAAACTGGTGGTGGTGTAATTGGTACAAAAATTTCTGATTGTAACCCTTTAACGGCTGTTAAACTCATTATGCTTTCCCTTCCTTTCTGTTTCTTGTCTCTATATTACTAACATATTTTTCATTAGGCTCTTCAGAAAGAACTTCAATAAAACTCATTCTAAATCCAACTTCTTGCCCTACTTGCAAAGGATAATCTGTAATTAGCATCCTCATTGGTATTTTCATGAAGCCCAATCTTCCTTTTAGATCAATTGAAACACATCCATCATGTACTTCTATTATGACTCCGTACATTTCTATTATCTTATCGCCGTATTTCATTGCATCTCCTTATTTGTTTGAATATTTTTCTTTTCTTTTTTTACTTTCTGGAATTGAAGTTTCATTTTCTACTCTATCAATTGTAACCTCATACGTTTTCTCAACAGCTTCAATATTGCTGTCCTTAACATTTGGATTCCAATGTCTTTCCGCAGCTACTACTTCTTCTCCTGCAATTGCAGTTTTAAGCATTGCAAGTGCCCTTATTGCATCTTCTTTGCAAAGTGTATTGCAACCTAAAACTTCATTTTCAATTCCCGCTTCTGATTTGTTGTTGTCAACCATGTACTTAGTATACTTATTACCAACAACTAGAGCACCTTGTACTCCACAGAAAGACATTCCTACAACACCAATTCCACGCATACCAATTTGCTCAATGTGACTAGCAAAGTCGATATGGTTGTTTCCGAATCCTTCTGTTGTAACAATTGCACCTGCAACATCCATTGTCTCAACAGTCATTCCAAGTCTTTCAGATACGTAAAACTTTTCACTGTTAATTTGTGGACTTCCTACAAATACAACTCCGCATAGATCAACTTCTGGATCATTCATTGCCGCTATAACAAGTGGCTCTCTCCAGTAATGTCTTGAACACTCTTTTGATGCTGGTCCTATACAAGTAAGTGCATGAATTCCACCATCTAATACTTCTAGTGGTGAGAATACAATTGGTAAATTTCCAAGGTCAACGTTAGGTTTTCCACCAAGTATACCAACTGGCTCTACGGGAAGAATTAAGTTATCATGCATTGCACCTTGCCCCATGATTTCTTTTACTATTACTATTTTATTTTTACCTGTTCTTCTGTATTGAACAAATTCTTCACTGTTTACTACTAAGCTTTCATCTAATGTCTTTAGTGCTTCTCTTATTTCTTGTGTAATCATATCTGTTGCTTTATGTGCAGCAAAAGGACCTGGTCTTTCCATGTTCATTCCTGCGAGTATTGTAACTTGAGTCTTAATGAAAATTTCACCTTTATCTGGCGCACTCGGTCTTCCCCACATAATATTTTCTTCTAAAATACCTTCTGAAGAACCAAATTCTCCAATTTGAACGCCATTTTCATCTGTTCCAGTAACCATAACGATAACGCCATCTAAGACTCTTGTTACACCTTGACCTAATTTATGCTCTCCCTCTTTTGTAGCAATTGGCTGTACATCCATAATTGTTTCACTATATGTGTTGTACTTATCAGGAGTAATTATATCAACTTTTATATCCGTAACAAGTTTACTAACTTTTACGGCATCAACGCAAATATTTTCTCTAATATAAAGTGTTGTACCTTCAATTTTAGTTTCAGGTCCAAATTTAACTTCTTCTATTTTAAAGTGCTTTTTAACAAGCTTTCTTACAATTTTATCTTCAAACTTTACTTCTGGAGTCTTATTTTCTGGTGCAACTTCTTTAGCTAAAGCCATTCCTGCCGTTGATTTTTTTATTGGTTCTACTTGTTGAACGACATTTTGACTAAATGCATTAAGTGGAATTTCTATATCAATTCCCTTGCCCTCTGCAATTTTAATTTTTAATATTCCACCATTCATAACAGATGACATTACTGGTGTTTCAGCTTTCATAGCAGCTTCCTCCTTAAATCCTTCTAACATGTCTGGAGTTATAGGAGTTAATGCAACAGCATCTAATTTTAAAGTTGCACCAATTACTTCGCTTCTGCTTAAAACTGATTCATCCAATTTTATAAGTAGAGAGTCTTGCATCTTATCAAAATGCATTGGATTTTCTAAATCCTCTGCAGCAATTACATCTCCTGCACTTTTATTATCTTTTAATACAGCCTTTTCATTACCATCAGTTAACTCTACTGCTTTCTTTTTTTCTGTATTTTCTTTTGTAGCAGCTTTTACGCCTTCTACTATTTCTGGAGTTAGTGGTGTTAAAGAATCAATTGTCTTAGTAAGCTTCGCCCCTATGACCTGACCTACTTTCAAACAATTATCAGGTATTTTTAATAGCCCTGAATCCACTAAATCTGGGAATATTGATGGATCTTCTAAATTAGCTGCAGTAAGAATTGTTCCTTCTTCTGTTCTACAACATACAACGGCAACTTCATTTTTAAACTCTTCTGCGTGCTCATCAGTCATTGACATAAACATATCCTCCTCGTATTTCTCTGGAGCATAAAACAATTATTAATTGTTTTCCTCCTATTTTTTTACTTTTCATCCATTGGTAATCTTCTTGTAAGTGGATAATCTATTGTTCTAAATACATGATCTGTGTGATGGTATACTGGGATTCCCATTTTAGGAGCTATACACATTACTGTATTTGTGCAGTCACTGCAGTTTGCTACTAATACTCTTTTTGCACCTTGTTTTTTAAGGTATAAAATAGCTTCTGCTTGACCTGGACAATCTCCTGGGGTTAAACATTTGTTTAAACCTCTTACTTGAACTACATTCTTGCAGGTTGCTACTCCTACAACATCTGAATGCATCTTTTCTGCAACATCTCTTAATCTTGCTTCATCTGCAGCACAAGCACATACAAGCACTCCTATTGGTCCTTCATATTTTGGAAGTGGTATGGTAACAATTGCACCACCTGAGGTCTTTGTAACAACTGCAGTTTCTATATCTTCAGATTTACCTGTATATGGTCCACCAATAATGATTTCACCATATTCTCCATCAATGCCACCTGCTTTTTCAATTAAATGTTTCATTGGAGTTCCTACAGGTACCTGCAAGAAAACATGACTTCCATTTCCACCTTTTAATTTACCAACTATTGTAACATCTTTATCTATTACTGGCTTACCTTCTTCCATGGCATTTGTTAGGTTTTCTAAAGTTTCACCATTTAAAACCACACATTTTGCTTCAAAAGGCAATTGGTCAGGATTAAGCCATATTCCAAATATTTCATGAATCAATGCTCTTTCCTCGCCCATTGGATAAATATCTCTTAATTCCTTTACTTCTATATCTGTTGCTCCTGAAAGTGCTTTTTTAAGTGATGCTATAGCATTTTTGTTTTTTGCTTTTACCGCTATATAACCCTTTGGTGCCCCTGTTGCACTCATAGCATATCTTACACCCTTAATAATACTCTGTGGATTTTTTTCTAAAACTTCAATATTATGATGTAATGCTGGTTCACATTCAACACAATTTGCGATTACATACCCATCTGTCATTTGAGTTTTTAATTTAATATGAGTAGGGAATCCAGCTCCACCAGCACCAACAATGCCTGCTTCGTATGCAGTATCTTCTATTTTTCCACACTTTTTAATTTTTATGTACTCTGTACTCTGATTGTCGTCCCCTAAAATAAAGATTTCATTTTTTGTTATTTTAGTTACTTTTCCAGTGATACTAGAATGAATTTTAGCACCACATCCCTCTGGGTTTGCAATACATTCGCCTCTTTTAACAGTTTGCCCTTCTTTTACAATCGTAATAGAAGGTGCACCTACATGCATTTTAAGAGGAAATTTATAGGTCATTGGCATAAAACCACCTCCATATTCTTTCACTTACTATATACGCAATTACCGTGCCAACTATTGAGCATTTTTTATCATTCACTTATAGGTATTACAAATACTGATTATACTAACCTATCGGAAAACCCAATACACGCTATTGGGTTTACAAATAGATAAAGTGTCCGTTTACCGACACTACATTTTATTCCAATAACTCGCAAAATTGTTGCTTTGATGAGTTTATAGATCATATAGCAATTGTCAATAAACTGACACACCGTTTAAATTTCTGACACTATTGGTTTTGCTTTTCTAAAAGACCATATTGATTTAATTTGTAATATAAGGTACTTCTCTTTAAATTTAATATTTTCGCAGCTTTCTGTTTATTTCCACCCACGGATAATAATACTTCAGCTATGGTGTTTTTTTCTACACTCTCCACTATTTTAACCAAATCATATTTATTTTGCTCTTGCTCTAATACTTCACTTTCACTAGCATATGAGCCCAACTTTTTTTTATCTTCTTCATTATCTAGAATGTATTCTGGAAGTGTATCCAACGTTATTTCTCCTTCGGTAGAAAGTACAATCATTCTTTGTATTACATTTTTCAATTCTCGAATATTCCCTTCCCATTTACAATTAAAAAGATGTGGATATATTCTTTCATCTATGCTATTTATGTCTATATTTTCTTTTTTAGCTATTTGATTTATAAAAAGATCTGCCAATTCCTTTATATCTTCTTTTCGTTCCCTAAGTGGCGGTAGTTCAATTTGAACAACTGCAAACCTATAATATAAATCATCTCTAAATTTTTTTTCTTTCATTAAGTCATTCAAATTCCTATTTGTGGCGGCTATAATCCGTGTATCTGTAACAACACCCTTTTCACTTCCTAATCGATATACTATACCATCCTGCAGCACCCTTAAAAACTTTACTTGCATTTCCATAGGCATATCTCCAATTTCATCTAAAAACAAGGTTCCATTGTTAGCTAATTCAAATTTCCCTATTTTACCCTTTCGAATGGCACCAGTAAAGGCCCCTTCTACATATCCAAAAACTTCACTTTCAATTAAGTTCCCAGGAATTGCACTACAATTTACCGCTACAAAATTCCCCAATCTCCCGCTGGCTTCATGAATTGATCTTGCAAACACCTCTTTTCCTGTACCACTTTCTCCAGTAATTAATATGCTAGCAGAACTTTGTGCTACCTTTTGTGACATTGCAACAGCTTGAATTATCTTTTTATTTTTACCTAAAATCGAAGAAAAATTATAGTTTGCCGCAACTTCTTGCTTATAAGCAAGTTCCAATAATTTAACTTTCTTTCTTTCTGTTTCTAATTGATTTGCGAGTCTTGTTACTTCCGTTACATCTCGGTCTGTAGATACTACCGCCACTAATTTTCCACTACCATTGTAGATAGGCACTGTACTTAAAATAACAATTTTTCCTTTAGTAGGCTCGTGTTCAATGTTATCTATTCGAGTACCATCTTTTAACGTTTTTAAAATCATAGCATTAGGAAAAAAAAATCCAATATGTAGTCCAACTATATTTTCGGCCTTTACACCATATAATCGTTCAGCACTTTTATTCCAGTAGTTTACTATTCCACTATTACTACAAATACATACTGCTTCATGTAAATTATCAATAATATTATTTTGAAGATCAAACATTTCATCAATTTTTAGATAAAAAGTGTCTCTTATATTATTGCTAGTAATTACACCTTTAATTACTTGATTTTCGATTACTGGTAATCTTCCTATTCCATTTTCTATCATTAAATTTCTTGCAACCCTGGCAGAAGCATTCATATCTATTGTGACCACATTTTTGTTGGTATATTCTATAACTTTTTCCTCAAAGGATATATCTTTATTTTTTTTAATTTTAGCTATATCTTTTTTTGTAAAAACCCCTATGAGCATCCCTAACTGGTCTACTACTAGAACTTCGTCTTTATTTGCTTCAATCATTTTATTTAAAGCCTCTTTAATGCTTTCATTCGCCTTTACTTTTATGAATTTTCTATTCATTATTTCCTTTACCGTGTAAAACATTTCTGCAATTACCAATTTATCACCTTCTTTATTATTTACCTATTAATTTTATTATACTAACTTTTTTTAAAATAACAAAGCAAACCTTAAATTCTGTAAAAAGTATTTCTGTTTTTACACTTTGTAAATAATTTGCTCTACTATTGAATATACATACACCTCATGATAATATATTTCATAAAATTTTATACTAAAGTGTACTCGTCCTCACCTTTTGCCTAATTCGTGGGGTAAGTTGTATAATGAAATGACCAGAAGAGTAAAAAAATAAAGACTCAAGAGAAAAACTCTAGTACAATGTTAAGTGACTAAGCCAAACATATACAGGAGGATTTCAAATGAGTCAATTAAATTTTATCACAGAGAGTAGAAAAGGTAAACACCTAACCTACGAGGAACGCATAAAATTAGAAACACTGCACAAGATGGGGCTAAATTCAAGCCGTATCGCGGAGCAAATAGGTGGGCGCTCAGAACGTACAATAAGGCGTGAAATTGCTAAAGGAATGGTAGAATTATTGAATAGTGACTTAACCACTCGAATGGAATATAGCGCCGAAATTGGGCAATCAGAACATGACAGACAAGGTACGGCTAAAGGGCCTGCATTAAAAATAGGAAAAGATCACAAATTGGTGAAGTACTTAGAAAAAGCCATTGGTAAAGATGGTGAATCTCCGTATGCAGCTATTCAAAATATCACAAATAAAGATCTACAATTTGAAACAACTATTTGCTTCAAAACTGTGTATAACTATTTGGATAATAATTTATTTTTAAATATAAGTAACAAAGATCTGCCTGTTAAAACGAATGCCAAAAAGAGAAACTATAAAAAAATAAGGCCAGCGTATAACAATACCAAAGGAACAAGCATATCAGAAAGACCTGCAGCGGTAGCTGCGCGTGATGAGATAGGGCACTGGGAAATGGACACCGTAGTAGGCAAACAGGGTACAAAGACTGTCTTAATGGTGTTAAGCGAAAGAGTAACTCGCAAGGAGTTGGTCTTTAAAATACCTTCTAAATCACAGGTCGCTGTCGTAAAGGAATTGGACAAATTGGAGCGTAAAATGGGAAAGTCATTCTCAGAAACATTTAAAACAATTACCTGCGATAACGGCTGCGAGAACCTTGATTTCGACGGTATTGAGAACTCAGTAAGAAATAAACGAAATAGAACTAAAGTGTATTATGCCCATCCATATAGTTCATGGGAGCGAGGCACAAACGAGAATATTAATAAAATGATACGACGATTTATCCCCAAAGGTGTGGATATTTTAGCATTTTCTAAAAAACAAATTATGCAAATACAGCACTGGATAAACAATTATCCAAGAAGGATTTTTAACGGTTTATCTGCTAATATGATGGAACAGAAAACCATTACAGCTTAACATTATATTTTTCTTGAAAATTTCGGACATTTTATATTGCAATCTACATAAACTGCACTTATGCAATTTTAACATTGTCAGCACTTCATTTTTAGAGTATTATAGTATAGTATCAAAATATATACTACTGTTTATGATAATGTTCACTTTAATAAATTTCATTTTA